>Ga0307510_10002110_pt1 | contig 22475 bp, 25 predicted proteins | sample 12_EM_MG_FD_207224 | JGI IMG/M metagenome (GOLD analysis project Ga0307510, IMG submission 207224) | Populus trichocarpa ectomycorrhiza microbial communities from riparian zone in the Pacific Northwest, United States - 12_EM | ecosystem: Host-associated > Plants > Roots > Unclassified | place...
GTGTTACAGAGATTAGGTCGACTCACAGACGATGAAGCTCGGACGACGGCAGCACAGACCCTCGAGGTGGTCTACGGACTTGTCCAGAATATACGGGTGGTGATGGACGGTGAGCAAATGCACTACGCCTGTCCGCTACTGACTGTTTATCGTCATTCTCTTTAGACGGAAAAGCGTCTATTGACCGTGTCCGAGATGTCCTTGGTACATTTTTTGCGACGTAAACTGGTTCTGTGTCTGACTGAGGGTTAGAAACCATACAGAAAGTTGCGAGCGACTTGAACAAGGCGAAACGTGAGTTATCCTTTAAGTTTGCCAGGTGAAGTAGCCCTAAGGTTGCCTTGCAGGTGACAAGTCACAGGAAGATTTTCATCGATGGCTCTCTCCGCCCGATCCATGGAAAAACCACAATATTGCATGCCGCTCGTGGCACACAGGGACGGCGACGTGGTTTATCCAAAGTGACGCCTTCTCACAATGGAAGGTATCTGGACCGAGCTCTCCGAATCTTCTGTGGATTCATGGCAAACGTACGTATTTGTAATCATCGTGAGCTTTCGCTGAAACTGATGGTTCATTCACTCGTAGCTGGCGCAGGGAAGACCATCCTTTGGTACGAAAACTTCGCCATATCTCTGCCTTAACGACTTATGGTGCTTGCCAGTTCTTCGATCATCAAGGACATCGACGGCTTGCGGAAATTGGGACTCGGATCACTGGCATTTTTTTACAGTGACTTCCGGGAGGATCAAAAGAAGGATATCCGTGGGCTCCTGTCATCTCTACTTGTTCAACTTGGTCATCAATCCGACCCCTACTGTGACGTTCTGTCTAACTTATACCTGGAACACATCAATGGTTCGAGGCAACCGAGCGACGAAGCACTTGTCGAGTGTTTGAACGAAATGCTGAAACTCCCTGGAGAGGCACCCGTCTACTTGATCATGGACGCCTTGGACGAATGTCCAATCACATCATCTCTGCCCTCGCCTCGCGATAAAGTTTTAATGTTCGTGGAGGAGCTTATTGATTCACAACTTCCGAACCTGCGCATTTGCGTTGCTAGTCGACCCGAGACAGACATCAAGGCCGTCCTCGATCCTTTGACATTCCGCTCCATTTCCCTACATGACGAGTGCGGACAAATGGAGGATATCGAGAACTATATCAAGTCCGTTGTTAATACGGACCGAATGATGCGGCGATGGAACGCGACCGACAAGCAACTTGTGATCGAGGTCCTCACGAATAAGGCCCATGGCATGTAAGCCACTAGCACCGATTCAGACATTTACCACACATATTTACATCTACTGTAGGTTCAGATGGGTTAATTGCCAGCTGGGCTACCTTCGTCGTTGTCTCCCAGGACGTATACGGCGCGCTCTGGACGAACTACCGGAGACACTCGATGAGACATACGAGCGGGCGTTGAAAGATATCGATAAAGCAATTTGGGAGGTTGCCCATCGTCTTCTACAATTTGTCACGGTAGCTTCCCGCCCGCTCCGCGTCGAGGAACTCGGGCAGTTCCTTGGATTTGACTTCGCAGCAGGCCCGATTCCGAAGTTTCACGGGACGTGGCTGCTCGAAGATCCAGTTTACGCAGTGCTTTCCACGGTACCGAGTTTGCTGGCGATTGTCGACGCCGATGGTTCGCCGGTCATTCAGTTTTCGCATTTTTCGGTCAAAGAATTCTTGACATCCGCTCGCCTTGCCGAATCAAGTGACACAACCCTGCGTCGCTATCACATCACTTTGACACGCTCTCATACCCTGGCCGCCGCAGCCTGCCTTGGTATGCTCTTACACCTTGACAAAAACATAGCCAAAGGCGACTTGGAGAAATTTCCTCTTGCCGAATATGCTGCGGAGCACTGGGTAGATCATGCACGATTTGAGGACGTGTCTCAAAATGTAGAAGATGGGATGAAACAGCTATTTGACCCAAAAGGTTTCCACTTCGGAATCTGGGTGTGGATACACGATTTGGAAGATCAATACTGGCGTCGAGAAAAGCGAGGCGGAATGCCATCACAACCCCGCGGAGCGCCGTTGCATTATGCGGCACTATGTGGCTTGGGTGCCATGGTAAAATTTCTGGTGATTGAATGCTCGCAAGACGTCGACGCTCGAGGTTTTGGCCACAAGTCGACTGCCTTGCATCTGGCATCTAGGGGCGGGCATGTAGAAGTTGCTTGTTTCCTTCTCGACAACAGTGCGGACGCAGGGGCCCAGGACAAGCACTCGTCAACTCCATTGCATGTGGCATCGAATATGGGTCATGTTGGAGTTGTTCGTCTTCTTCTGGAGCGCGGCGTGGATCCGACAGCCAAAGACACGGACCACTTGATTCCACCTGGTCTGGCACTCCGAGCGGGGCATGTGGAGGTCACAAGGGTCTTTGTGGAGTTCGGTGTGGATGCGGCCAACTATGGTATCCACAGTTGGACTCCCCTGAATCGGGCATTATTTGGGGGAAATATTGAACTTAGTCGGATTCTTCTCGAGTCCGAAGTAGATTTACTAGGCCAGGCCGATGGTTGGTCAGTCGCTTTCAAAGCAGCGTTATTAGGGGGGAGTGCGGAAGCCATCCGACTCCTTCTTGAGTACGGCCTAGACGCGACAGCCAAGGATAGCGACGGGTTGACGTCATTACATATGTCGTCGACCTTGGGACATGTAGAAGTGGTACGCATACTCTTGGAACACGGTGCGGATACCATGGCCCAGGACAATTTTGGGCACACTTCACTACACGTGGCGTCTCTGGAAGGGCATATGGATGTCGTGGGCCTCCTTCTTGAACACGGTGCGGATGCCGTAGCCAAGGCCAACGATGGGGTCATTCCATGGCATTACGCGGCATTATGTGGACGGGTGGAAGTCACGTGCCTACTCTTCGAGCACGGGGCAGATGCGACAGCCAAGGATGCTGGCGGATGGACACCGCTGCATAGCGCAACATTCAATGGCCAGGTCGAAATTGCGCGCCTACTCTTCGAGCACGGGGCAGATGCGGCAGCCAAGAATGCTGGTGGAAGGACACCACTGCATAGCGCAGCATCCAATGGCCAAGTCGAAATTGCGCGCCTACTCTTCGAGCACGGGGCAGACCCGACAGCCAAGGATGCTGAGGGAAGGACACCACTGCATACTGCAGCATCCAATGGCCAGGTTGAAATTGCGCACCTACTCTTCGAGCACGGGGCAGATGCGACAGCCAAGAATACTGGCGGAAGGACACCACTGCATAGCGCAGCATCCAATGGCCAAGTCGAAACTGCGCGCCTACTCTTCGAGCACGGGGCAGACCCGACAGCCAAAGATACTGACGGAGAGACACCATTGCACCACGCAGCATGCAAAGGCCAGGTCGAAGTTGCGTGCCTACTCTTCGAGCACGGGGCAGATGCGACAGCCAAGGATACTGGCGGAAGGATACCACTGCATAGCGCAGCATTCAATGGCCAGGTAGAATTCGTGCGCCTACTTCTCGAACGCGGGTCGGATGCCACAACCAAGGCCAATGATGGGCGGACTCCATTGGTCATGGCGTCGCGTCGGGAAGTCGCCATCGTCCTGCTTAAGCACCTTGCACATGCGATTATTTAGAATAATTATGTGAGACTACGTCGCTCTGTGTAGCGAGTCGACAACATGTGAGCCCTACTCATGTCGTTCACAGTCACAGTAATCATTCACAGGAGAGTCTCTGACTGACTGGAGGATTCCGGCAGGAAGAATCTCACTTTTTTGCGACTATGTGATTCTCTTTTTTTTTTTTTTTTTTTGAATTCGAAGTTTATTGTCCACTGTTTACACAACAAGACATTGCGGTGCTATGAGAACACTACATAAGAGGCCCAGGGAGTATATAACGGATTGTCGAGCTAAACGTGTATAAGTAAAACAGAAAGCACGGAGTGCTTCAGGCCTCAAGCCAACCGAGAAAGGAATCAAGGGGGGTCCGGGCGAGGGGGTAACGGGCGGAGAAGAGAATTGCTACGTACGAGAAAGGTGGCAAGCACCTCGGCGCCTTTCACAGTCCAAAATAAGTAATGTAAGGAGTAGTCCTTAAGTAGTTGTGAACGGAAGATCGAAACTAGGGGGCAGTCCGATAAGATATGGGGAGCAGAGTGAAGAACAGGGGTATCTCGTGGTTGAGGGTGAGCCATACGACGCTGGACGCGTCTGTGGCCGCCGTAGTGGGCTGCTGGAAGGCGAGCGCTACCTCGAGCAGGAGAGGGTGAACGAGAGGGGGTAAGACGTGGGTTGGCGTGTTGTTCCGCCATGAGTGCTTCGAAGCCGGCACCCCGGTTAGTGATGGAAACGAGCGAACGAGGCGTGGCATATGGCTGCGCGACGGACTTCCGTCCCCTGGGTCGATCTCGGGTCGCCTCGGTTTTCGGCCGAGGGTAGCCGTCACAATCCAGTTCGGTCATCGGGATGGGGGTTTGAGAGTACGTGCATGGGCAGATGATGGTGTCGCCAGAGGTCGGGCGCATGCGTTGTGAGTATGCCCCGCAGAAACAATGTTGGAAGAAGACTTGGAGGGCGGCGCACATAGCGCGGCGCTATGTGATTCTCTTGGTGTTGGTGGAACAAAATGGTATGGAATTCTCTTGTATTTTGAAGTGTTGTGGAGGGAGACGGCAGATGTAAAGGATGTTTAAATCATGATCTAGGAGACGGTGTATTAATTATACTCCCCTCATGGCCATACTCTACTATACTCCTGGGACAGGATTTGGAATGATAAAGCACACCCTACGCGAGCTAGATCCTGTCTATTGATGTCCACCAAACAGGCTTGTAACTTATGGGTAGTGCCGAATGCATCGAGGATTCCATTCAACCTGAGGAAAGGTTATCATATATTGATTATCACGTATCATATACACTAAATACAAGCAAGTCCCGAACACGCGCGAAGACATCTGCCATCCCGAACTACTAGCGCAGCTTGTATACCGCATTTCTGTAATATTGCCCGTCGCAGCCGACATGAAGGTGAGCATTCCGAGTGTCGGGCCCTCTGCGAATCTCCGGGTGGAGGCACTTCTGTGAGGACCGTGTCATTGAACGGCCTAAGAGGGGCTGACAATCGAAGGATCGCGATTCTATTCTCATGAAGTGTGGCCTCGAGACTGTTGGCGCTGTGCTTGCGGATGATATTGTCGCGGTAGAGGTAGGGCAAACTGATGCTCTATGCTACGATGAGGGCAAGGCGCATGTCCGTGATGGTCAGCGAAATGTCCGAGAGTACAGTAGGAAGCACGTAACTGATGATGGACAGGATGGAACATATGTGGGAATATCCGGCGACACCCCGGCCTTACAGAGTACTGACACACGTAGAGACTGCAGTCGATTAGGACAGGTGCCTGAGCAGGAGCCTGAAATTTGGCCGTTGCGGGCATCAACTCATGATGTACCAGGTGAGGCCAATATCTACACCCATGTCAGGTCAGTGATGGATGGGCAAGCTCTAATCCAGTGAAGCTGGGAACATGGGGGAATGTATCAGATTCACGAACCTCAGGCCGTAAACTAGGACGTGTAGTGGTATCAGTGGATATCTTTGTCGTTCCCAAATCGGCGCAATAATGGTTGGGTGGTCTCAGGTAGTCTCCAGGAAGAACGATGTAAGGGCCCGACTCAACCGTGCATTTCATTTCCTCTCTACTACTGTAGACGCGAAGTAAGAGAGGAAACAAAGAGAGCTTCAAGTTGACCGTGACAGCCTGACAGCCTGAAATTGTCCACCTGCACCGGCGAAGTCGATGATGAAGAACTGAAGATGCTTCTCGGGATTCCCGGAGAAATGAGATCCCAGGGATGATGTCAGGTATTTCAGTCCAGCCATGCCTGACAGGGTAGGTATTCACTGGCGCACCTCACTCGCTTCAAATCGTATCCCATCTGCCGCCAACACGGTAGGAGGTACAGTAACGGAACGCGGAGGCTGAGAGGCTGAGGGGCATCTACTAGTAGAGCCTACGACTTGTAGGTATCGCCACATGCTACCAGTTCAGACAAATTAAACGGATGAAGTGATTCAATATCGCAGATGCGCCCCAAATGGAAAAACAACATAATTAACAAGGACATGATAGGACCGGAAAGGACTCATGAGTATTTTCGGGTTACATCGACGAATAGCGAGAGCCGGGAGGCGGTGGTGGGTTGGGGGAGGGGAATAGAACACGGGGCACATACAGTAGGGCACACTCACATTTTTGTCTCATATGTGGAAAGATGTCCCAAAGTTCGGTGGTTTTGCCAAGCTTGTTCCGCACAGAAAGACGGGACCGGGTTTCGAGAATGAACTCAGTGACCACCCACGCTACCCTCGCTCGCCGTCACCCGTACTCATGTTTCGTCGGATCCCTGCCGTCCGCCCAACTCGGCTTACCGCGCCGCCCGCGCATGACGCCCATGCGGATATCGTGCGCGTTAACAAACGCCGGCGCAGGAGGGTGTCCGCGCGAACGTAATGCAGGATTACTAAATGAGAAGTGATGTCATCAGCACGGCCGCCCATCGCAGACGTCCCTGAAACCAAAAGAAAGATACATACTTGGCGGTGAGTGTGGGTCCCAGTGCGAGCCTGGCAAAGTTGGTCGGGAAGAGCGGGTTGCCTGGCCCGCGTTCGACGGCGCCATCGTATGCCTCACTGCTCGCGTTCGACGCCGCATAGCTCCACCTCCTTTGCATCTGCGTGCTGCCCATCGAACCGCTCCTCATCGGTGGCGAAGGGACTTCACCAGGGACTTGAGGCAACTGCTGCTGTGGAGGCACGAAGCACATCGAGAAGGCACGCATTGATGTAGGCGCCTGATTAGGCCCTGTCGCGAAAAGTCCTGGCGGGGCAGGGCCCGTCGAAATGCACAGACCCTGTATGGTCTCGCGCCGAGGCGAGGAAGAGGCGGGCTCCTCGGGCTCCTCGTCTTCATTCTCGCTAGACTCCTCCCGGACGTCCTCGGAAATGTCGTGCATGCGATGACCACCCGGGCGGGTTGGTGGTGGACGGTCGTGTTCGGCCACGGGCGATGTAGTCATGAGCACAGGTTCGATAGATAACGAGATGATAAGAGGTTCTCTGGTGGAAGCCGATGAATTGGACTCTGATACGTGGTCTGGCGTCAGTTGGGGCTCGGGATCGGGGGTGTGGCGACGCAAGAATCGACAAAAGCTCCTCCTTTAGGGTGGTCATCACGGGTGTCGACGGTATACGGGTCTTCCTCGAAGTCGTTGGGATCGAGCTCCGGTGGGGGTCCAAGTGCATCCTTTGTTCTCTCCCAGATGAGCTCGTTGTGACATAGGATGCAGCAACAAATGGGGCCAACCCAAACTTCATCCGGGGCCACGTCACGATCGACTTGTTTCACCCTACACTCGAGTTGGGCAGACGACCATTGTCTACGGTCTGACCCGAAATCCGAACCATCTGTCACGGAAGATCGGGGTGCAGAGTGAGGAGGAAATATGCATGTGAGGAGGGCGAATAGCCTTGCGCCTGGTTGCGGAGAGGTGAAGAGGGCTTTGACTTCCCCCGCACAATCCACAAAGGGAACGGAATTATGGAGAAGGAGGCGCGGGCCGGTCTGGCCGCTGCCGTTGAACCCCGTGACGCGCGTCGGTTTATGATGTGATACGTGTTTGGTTCTGGTTCAACCATCGCCTTTGTGTCGTCCGACATATTCTTTAAGAAGATCATGCCGACTGGTTCCAAAACTCCTCACCACAGGCCCGAAAGCATCTATTCGTCGTCCATGACTTTTTCCTTGATCCCAATTTGGGCGTTTACTGACCTTCCTCTCGTCACGGCCGAACGCGCAGTAGAACGAAGCCAGATCATCCATCCTGCATTCCGACATACTGCTATCCACTCTGTCGCCTATTACATACTCCTCAATGGGGTAGTCCACGTCGCACAAGACATCGCATTCGTCATACTCGCGTCCGTATCACTCGTGACTTACTCAATTGCCTCGCTCTTCAACCGGTTTCCCATAATGTGCATCACGCTTGTTTGGTTCGATCAAAACGTCCATCCTATTCAGAGCGTTGGTACCGCCCTCACTTTCCTGTGGCTTTGGTTTTACAACAATGCCAAGGGGGAAATCGCCCGCGTTGAGACACGCCGGCTTGGTGTCTGGGCATCGCACAGCTCACGGCCACGCACGCACCGCTAACGTCATATCCAAAACGCTCCAAATTTGTCAACAGCGCCAGATGCCCAGTCCGTGGAGACGAGCAATAAACCGTGAAGCACTACGTCCTAAAGTGCCCCGTGTACGCACACGAACGATGGACGTCGATGGGCATTCGAACGACTAGCCAAAGGAAAACTTTCTTCGTCGAACCGCTACTTGGAGACTCAGATAGACAACCGCAGTGGCGAAATACATAGAGAGCGCATGAAATTTGATAAGTACGGCGAGCAGAAGACACGTTAACGTTACACAGTCACACGATGAGTTCCACAGGAAGCAATGCAAAAGTAACCAGAAACCACCAAAAAGCACCCACTTCCCCCCAATATCGCGTGCAGCGGGTGTTCGGCACCAATGCTCTAGCGGAATCGCAAATATCACACACGGTAAACCTGTGTGCCAATACCGCGCTCAACCTGTATGACGGACAGCGGTATATAAAACAAAAGGGAGGGCATGGGGAAAACCCCCAAAGGGGTTGCGCATATACGAGGAGCATATTAATGGACATGTATTTATCCCACTGCAGTAGTGCTACGTGGCGTGCGTTACCCCGAAAAAACTTGCATTTGACTTGAGACTATCCGGCGTCTATTACTACAAGCATCTCCACTTCCTCGCAGTCGTTTCAGCGTTTTTTTTTTCTTTTTAACGCTGACTTAACCGAAACCATGCCGCCGCATCGCGGAACATCATGGGTCTCTTCTCGCAGGTCCCTCGTCTCTGACCATATCCGCCCTTCTGGACTGATCGCAACCAAAAAAGTCTGAAAAGGGGTCAAGGAAAGGCATTGCGAAAGGAGACGGGAAAAGGAAGAGGTGGCAATGCGGCCATATTCGAGCCTCCCTCCAGCACTGCGGTGCGCACTGCGCAGGCTCGACGAGCCCATCGTGGGTCTCCCACTACCATCGCGACGGCGGCGACGTCTGGCGTTGCCATCGATCGCGATGCGGGTTTCTGCCAGGGGAAACGTTCGTCCTTCTTTTTGTCTGGACACACCACCAATCCGTCATCATCGTCCTAATATTCTCATTTCACGCCATCTCCCACCCCTCCGCATAGCCCGCGTGCATGTCTTTTCGGAATACGCGCCCATCTGCTCACCCTCCAGCCTCGTCCTCTGCGCCCAACACCCCGTCCCGTGCCTGCCCACACTGCGGTGCACCACCCCGATCACCGCCCGCGCGTAACATGCTCGTTGCGCAGCTCGAAGAGTTGCGTGCGCAAACGCTCGTGGAGGAAGAAGAGGCGCGCGAGAGGGAGGAAGAGGCGCTTCGTTTCGCCGAGGGGGCGTTTCCCGTGCTGGGTGTGAGCGGCGCGGCGCCTTCTGGCGGGAGCGCCACAGGGGGAAAGGGGAAGGTGCGTGCTCAGGCGCGGGTCATCGTGTGCTGTCGGTTGGTCCGCGCACGAAGGGCGTCAAGGTCGAGTCGTATGGAGGGTTTTTGAGGGGCAAAGGATATGGTATTGGCGACGAGGAGGGGAACGGAGTCGATGCGCCGCAGTCCCATGTATCGCTGCCGCCGAGGGGATTGAGTATTTGGGTGGGCTGCGTTGTTGGGTGGATTTGAGGGGTGGCGGCGGACGGGCAAAGCATGTTTGGCCCCGGCACACACATCGTAGCCCACTTGGCGAGAGAGTAAGGTAAGGGTAAACATAGTGTTATGGACTTCTACAAATTGTTCGTTCTTTCCCTTGGCTAGAAACACCGTAGCCCTGCTTTGATATACATCGCGGGCCTGCTTTCATGATACATTGCGAATGGTACTGTAGGGTACGATCAGAAACAACTCCGAGCGGATAGTGCTGGCGTGCGCATGGCGTATACGTGAAGGTATGGATAGCCTGAGCGCGGTTATGGCACAGATAACTTCCGAACACCGTCCGATATTTCGCGCAAACATACGCCAACTTTTTCTTTCGACGTCGTGCGCAGGCGCTCGTGCCACATGCAAACCCGTCCAAACGCTCACAACCTGGCGGTATGCCCATCTCTTTAAGGAATTCACCCTGTACCTTGCGTCTGGCCTTGAATTATTGATAATTATGTACAGTGAGGTAGTCCCTGACCCTCGCTCCTTCCCTCTACATCACCTGCTGTCTAACCATCGTTTCCCCACAACAACATGGGTGATCGGTCACAATCATCGTGTTTTCGGGCCCTCTTCGACTCCGCCTTGCAGGACTACCAAAGCCAGACCTGCACCACGTTGTCCAGCCACCCTCTGGCTGGGAAACTCCAAGACTGCGACTCAGTCGAATCCGTTACCGCCCTACTTCGAGAGCAAGCACGAGCGTTCAGCGATTTCCGAGGCGGAGAGGGCAGGATCATGAAATCCCTGAAGACTGTCGTGTCGTACTCCATCGGAGCTCGGTAATAACCCCAACTCAGTTTACTCCGCTGAACACACAGCATGCGGGAGGGAGGTCACCTGAACATGGGGTGCGATCGCAGTGAGAAAGGTGTCATCAACACGAGCTGCCCTATCGCGGAAGACTGTGAAAAAGACAAGGGGAATAAAAGATTGACGAATACACTATCGGCTGTGAGCGTCAGGGTCCAGCAAAGTTGGGTGGGGGTGTGGATCGCCGGCGGACCCGCGTTTGCCAACCACGTCGTATGCACCGCCATTTGCATTAGACAACGATCTCGAGGTGGCGACAGGAGTCGTCCACAGAAGCTACGAGAACATTCACCAGGGACTTCAGGTTGGTCGATTGTTAAGACACGGATGACTGCGGTGAGCTCGAACGTGAGATAGAACTCTTTCTACCACTTGGAACATACTGGTGATCCATGGGGAAAATGATCTACACGTCGACAACAAAAGGACGATGTGCATGCGCTTCTTCGGAACGGCCTTCAGCGTGACGTCGCACATGGCATCTGCCGCTACAGCTACCTGAGTGGTGGGTTTGTACCGCGACGCGGCCATGGTCGTTGAAGAGAGCGCGGTGGCAGAGGAGGATTTCGGCTCGGAGGCAGTGAGAGGAGCATGGAATTTCAGGCGGCACAACACTCGACGGGGTTCCTGATCTGGGTTTGCGATTTTGGTATGAGGTGGAATTCTGAATAAGGTGTAAAAATATCCCAGGGACGTCCGGCACGCACCATGGTATTTCCAAAGGGACCTGTCCCGAGGACCTCATAGGTCTCCGTACTACTTTTCCTAATTCGCTGACGACAGTTGTGGCACCACCTTTCGGGAAACGAGGGAAACAACCTTGTTGCTTTCTGTCTAACTTGAACTTGGTGTATATTCTCTTAACTGTTCTCCCCAGTTGAGGGGCTTGTCTCTTGTCGAGCGGTGGAAGAACACGGATGCGAGATCGTGACCTGCACAGGAATGGGAATGGAAGCGACTGAATGTAGGCAACTCGGAAACGAGTCCGGCTGGAAGACCCGCCTCTGTGGCCCCGGACCAAAATTACCAACACTACCACTTTCAGAATAATAAGACAGCCGTAATCGAATCGAAGACGCAAAGTGTCTCACCTTGTGACTGAAGTGAAGGAAGGACTTCTCGAACAGGTAAATCACGTGGAGTGTGGGCTCCGGCCCGAGATAGGCCAGGTGCCAGTGCTTCACCACAGATGTCCCAACGTCATGATAACGTATATCAATATGCACGCTCTACTGGCGGTTATGAGGCCCATCTAGTATTTTTATTTTGCGACCCCCCAATCGAAGGCGACATGTGTAGCCCTGCAGCTGAAATATCGAACCTCGAGCGACATCGTGACGGCACTGACGGGCCGGGTGGACGATGTGTCCTTTTTTGATGCCTCGCCCCGACTGTTTGTCGTGGGAAAAACCGGACTGGTGGCCCCCTCCAAACCATGGCTCACTCTTGGGACTGTGTAGATCACGTGTCGGTTTGGCGCGGCTACTTCCGCCGCTCAGAAACAAAAGACGACGACAGCATCCAGCATGAGTACACTATGAGTACACGGCCCGAAAATATTGCGGGTAGAGTGCTATCATAGTACAGGCTGATACCCACGACATGATGACCGCGTATGTAAAAATAGGCGTTAGTGGCGACTATTAGGCATCTATTATATCTTTGCTTTGCAGCCTCGCAATTGAAGGCGATATGTGCAGCCCTGCAGACTGCAGCTGAAATATCGAGTCCCGACGCAGCGGCACGGCCACACCCTTCACCTTTTCACTCCCTCATTTTCTCCACATCTTCCTTTCAAAGTACGAACTGACACCGGCAGACCCCTGGCAAAAGCGCCCACGCCACTGATAAACCCAACCAAATACCGACGACCACAGCCCTCAACCCACTACGCCCATCTTTTTGAGGCAATTCGCTTGCACCTGTCTTTGGATATCGATAAGGTCCGGTGGCGAAATTGCGCCAACGACCCTCACGCCATCCCTCTACAACCTCCTGTATCAACCTGTCCTTTCCTCTCAATAATATGGGTGATCACTCACAATCATCCCGTGTTCGACTCCTCTTCGAATCTGCCTTGCAGGAATACCAAACCCAGACAGGTACGACATTGGCTGGCCACCCACTCGCCGAGAAACTCCAACATTGTGACTCGATCGAGTCCATTACCACCGTGCTTGAAGAACAAGCAAGAGCGTTCGGCGAATTCAGATGTGGCGATGACAGAGTCATGAAGTCCCTCAAGACTGTCGTGTCAGTTCTGTATACGCTCTCTGTTAGCACCGACCTTGGCGAGGCTATTGGACTGGTATGTTCGAAGATATCGATAGGCGTTCCAGATCTTTGATGGTTCATTCTGCAGCCATTGCCGCCTGCAAAGGCCATATTTGCTGGCTTCGCCATCCTTCTCGCCGTATGATGCCTTGCCATTTCCCACGTGTACACCCTAGTGACATCCGAGCGTATCAGGCGGCAAAAGATGTCAGCGCCAGTTATGATGCTCTCGTCGACTTGCTCGAATCGATAGAACACTTCATCAACCGCCTCGACATTTACACCAGAGTTCCGTCAACCGGAGCTATGACTGAAATGATTGTAAAAATCATGGTCGAACTGATTTCCACGCTCACCCTGGTGACAAAACAGATCAAACAGAAGCGACCGAGTGAGTCCGTCCTCACCGAAATGCCACTGGTCTGAATACGGTACAGTGAAACTTGTAAAGAAGCTGCTGGGAGAGAATAAGGTCGAGGCAGTGTTACAGAGATTAGATCGACTCACAGACGATGAGGCTCGGACCACGGCAGCACAGACCCTGGAGGTGGTCCACGGACTTGTACAGAATATTCGGGTGGTGATGGACGGTGAGCAAAAGCACTACGTTTGTCTGCTACTGACTGTTGATTGTCTTTCTCTTTAGATGGTAAAGCGTCTATCGACTGTGTCCGAGATGTCCTCGGTACATCTTTTTTTTTGCGACGTAAACTGGTTCTGTGTCTGACTGAGGGTTAGAAACCATACAGAAAGTTGCGAGCGACTTGAACAAGTCGAAACGTGAGTTGTTCTTTAAGGCTGCCAGGTGAAGTAGTCCTAAGGTTGCCTTGCAGGAGACAAATCACAGGAAGATTTTCATCGATGGCTCTCTCCGCCCGATACATGGAAAAATCACAATATTGCATGCCGCTCGTGGCACACAGGGACGGCGAAGTGGTTTATCCAAAGTGACACCTTCTCACAATGGAAGTTATCTGGCCCGAGCTCTCTGAATCTTCTGTGGGTTCATGGCAAACGTACGTATTTGTAAACATCGTGAGCTTTCGCTGAAACTGTTGGTTCATTCACTCGTAGCTGGCGCAGGGAAGACCATCCTTTGGTACGAAAACTTCGCCATATCTCTGCCTTAACGACTTATGGTGTTTGCCAGTTCTTCGATCATCAAGGACATCGACGGCTTGCGGAAATTGGGACTCGGATCACTGGCATTTTTTTACAGTGACTTCCGGGAGGATCAAAAGAAGGATATCCGTGGGCTCCTGTCATCTCTACTTGTTCAACTTGGTCATCAATCCGACTCCTACTGTGACGTTCTGTCTAACTTATACTTGGAACACGTCAATGGTTCGAGGCAACCGAGCGACGAAGCACTTGTCGGGTGTTTGAAGGAAATGCTGCAACTCCCCGGACAGGCACCCGCCTATTTCATTATAGACGCCTTGGACGAATGTCCAATCACATCATCTCTGCCCTCGCCTCGCGATAAAGTTTTAATGTTCGTGGAGGAACTTTTTGATTCACAACTCCCGAACCTGCGCATTTGCGTTGCTAGTCGACCCGAGACAGACATCAAGGCTGTCCTTGATCCTTTGACTTTCCGCTCCATTTCCCTACATGACGAGCGCGGACAAATGGAGGATATCGAGAACTATATCAAGTTCGTTGTTAATACGGATCGAATGATGCGGAGATGGAACGCGGCCGACAAGCAACTTGTCATCGAGGTCCTCACGAATAAGGCCCATGGCATGTAAGCCACTAGCACCGATTCAGATATTCACCACACATGTTCACATCTACTGTAGGTTCAGATGGGTTAATTGCCAGCTGGGCTACCTTCGTCGTTGCCTCCCAGGACGTATACGGCGCGCTCTGGACGAACTACCGGAAACACTCGATGAGACATATGAGCGGGCATTGAAAGATATCGATAAAGCAAATTGGGAGGTTGCCCACCGTCTTCTACAATTTGTCGCGGTGGCTTCCCGCCCGCTCCGTGTCGAGGAACTCGGGCAGTTCCTTGGATTTGACTTCGCAGCAGGCCCGATTCCGAAGTTTCACAGGACGTGGCTGCTCGAAGATCCAGTTTACGCAGTGCTTTCCACAGTACCGAGTTTGCTGGCGATTGTCGACGTCGATGGTTTGCCAGTAATTCAGTTTTCGCATTTTTCGGTCAAAGAATTCTTGATATCCGCTCGCCTTGCCGAATCACGTGACACGATCCTGGGTCGTTATCACATCACTTTGACACGCTCTCATACCCTTGCCGCCGCAGCCTGCCTGGGCATGCTCTTACACCTTGATAAACACATCACCAGAGGCGACCTGGAGAAAATTCCTCTTGCCGAATATGCTGCGGAGCATTGGGTAGATCATGCACGATTTGAGGACGTGTTCCGAAATGTAGAAGATGGGATAAAACGGCTATTTGACCCAAAAGGTTTCCACTTCGGAACCTGGGTGTGGATACACGATTTGGAAGATCGATACTGGAGTCAAGAAAAGCGAGGCGAAAGGCCATCACAGCCTCGCGGAACGCCGTTGCATTATGCGGCACTATGTGGCTTGGATGCAATAGTGAAATTCCTGGTGATTGAACTCCCGCAAGCGGTCGACACTCGAGGCTTTGGTCACAAGTCAACTGCCTTGCATCTCGCATCTAGGGGTGGACACGTAGAAGTTGCTCGTTTCCTTCTCAGTAATGGTGCGGACGCAGAAGTCCAGGACGGGCGCTCGTCAACTCCATTGCATGTGGCATCGAGTCTGGGGCATGTTGAAGTTGTTCGTCTTCTTCTGGAGCGCGGCGTGGGTCCGACGGCCGGAGACGACCACAACTTCACTCCACCCGAGCTGGCGCTCCATGCGGGGCATTTGGAGGTCACAAGGGTCTTTCAGGAGTTCGGCGTGGATATGACCTACGATGAGACCCACGATTGGACTCCCCTGGATCGAGCGTTGTTTGAGGGAAATATTGAACTTAGTCGGATTCTTCTCGAGCGCGACGCGGATTCTACATGCCAGGCAGATGGTTTATTGGTCGCTTTCAAAGCAGCGTTAGTTGGGAGGAGGTTAGAAGCCGTTCGACTCCTTCTTGAGTACAGCCTGGACGTGACAGCCAACGATAGCGATGGGTTGACTTCATTACATATGTCGTCAACCATAGGACATGTAGAAGTGGTACGCATGCTCCTCGAACACGGTGCGGATACCACGATCCAGGACAATCGAGGGGTCACTTCACTACATATGGCGTCTAATGGAGGACATGTGGATGTCGCGGGCCTCCTTCTCGAGTACGATGTGGATTCCGAAGCCAAGAACAATAATGGGATGACTCCACTGCATTGCGCAGCGTACAATGGCCGTGTGGAAGTTGCGCGCCTACTCCTCGGGCACGGGGCAGATACGACAGCCAAGGATACTGACGGATGGACACCACTGCATCACGCAGCATACAAAGGCGAGGTGGAAGTTGCGCGTCTACTCTTTGAGCACGGGGCAGATGCGACAGCCACACATACGAAAGGGGGGACACCACTGCATCTCGCAACAATCCATGGCCAAGTGGAAGTTGCGCGCCTACTCTTCGAGCACGGGGCAGATGCAACAGCCAAGGATACTGAAGAAGGAGGGACACCCCTGCATCACGCAGCAAACAATGGTCAGGTGGAAGTTGCGCGCCTACTCTTCGAGCACGGGGCAGATACGACAGCCAAGGATACTGACGGATGGACACCACTGCATCAAGCAGCACGGAATGGCCAGGTGGATGTTGCGCACCTACTCTTCGAGCACGGGGCAGATGCGACAACCAAGGATACTGACGGATGGACACCACTGCATCATGCAGCATGGAATAGCCAGGTGGAAATTGCGCGCCTACTCTTCGGGCACGGGGCAGATGCGACAGCCAAGGATACTGAAGGAAGGACACCGCTGCATCACGCAGCATACAAAGGCGAGGTGGAAGTCGCGCGCCTACTCTTTGAGCACGGGGCAGATGCGACAGTCAAGGCTATTAAAGGGTGGACACCACTGCATCACGCAGCAAGCGAGGACTGGGTGGAAGTTGCGTGCCTACTCTTCGAGCACGGGGCAGATGTGACAGCCAAGGATACTGGCGGATTGACACCACTGCATCACGCAGCATGGAATGGCCAGGTGGGAATTGCGCGCCTACTCTTCGAGCACGGGGCAGACGCGACAGCCAAGGATACTCACGGATGGACACCACTGCATTACGCAGCATACGATGGCAAGGTGGAAGCTGCGCGCCTACTCTTTGAGCACGGGGCAGATGCGACAGTCAAGGATATTGAAGGGATGACACCACTGCATCACGCAGCAAACAAAGACTGGGTGGAAATTGCGTGCCTACTCCTCGAGCACGGGGCAGATGTGACAGCCAAGGATACTGAAGGATGGACACCACTGGATCACGCAGCATGGCATGGCCAGGTGGAAATTGCGCGCCTACTCTTCGAGCACGGGGCAGACGCGACAGCCAAGGATACTGACGGATGGACACCACTGCATCACGCAGCATGCGAAGGCGAGGTGGAAGTTGCGCGCCTACTCTTTGAGCACGGGGCAGATGCGACAGCCAAGGATACTGACGGGTGGACACCATTGCATCATGCAGCATACGGAGGCCAGGTAGAATTCGTGCGCCTACTTCTCGAATGCGGGGCAGATGCTACAACCACGGCCAACGACGGGCAGACTCCGTTGGACATGGCGGGGTGTAGCGAAGTCACCCATGTCCTTCTTGAGCACCATATGCATGCGGTGCTCAGGATAATCAGGGGTGACTATCGCTCTGCGTAACGAGTCGATAACATGTGAGTTATTCTCATGTCGTTCACAGTCATAGTAATGATACGAGAGGCTCTGACTCACCGCAGGAAGTATCATAGAAGGATATCATCGTTGTATCCAGTTTCTCTCAAACCAATGAGTAGAGATGTTAATGGATGTAGAATCACACTTCCTAAGACTTTGTGATTGTCTTGATGATGGTAGAAAAAACTGGTACTCAATCCCCCCGTATCCTAAAGTGCCGCGGAGGGAGAAAGCATGTGACCGGTGTTGAAGCCATGATCTGGGGGGTGGTGTATTGATTATGCCCCCTCATGACCTATACACTTGGGACGGTTTGGGGATAATAAAATCACGCCCTACGTGACCTAGATCCCGTCTATTGACGACCACCAAGTTCAAGTCAAACAGGCTGGTAGTTTATGAGTAATACCGGCGTCACGGATTCCATTCCACCTGAGGAAAGGCTATCATATCACATCATATACACTAAGTCCAAGAAAGTCCCGAACACGCTCGACGACATCCACCATCCCGAACTAGTGTAGCTTGTATACCGCCTTGCTGTAGTATCGCCCGTCGCAGCCAACATGAAGGTGGCTTAGGTGAGCATTCCGAGCGTCAGGCTCTCTACGAATATCTGGATGGAGATACTTCTGTGAGGGCTGGGCGGCTTGAGGGGGGATGAAAACCCAAGGATTGCGATTCTTTCTCATCAAGTGCCGTCTCGAGATCGTTGGCGCTATGCCTGCGGATGATATCGTCGCGATATACTGTAAGTAGTAGAGTAAACTGATACTCTATACTATGATGAGGGCGAGGTGCATGTTAGTGATGGTCGGCGGAATGTGGAGAGTACAGTGGGAAGCACGTAACCGACGAGGGACGGGACGGAACGCATGTGGGAATATTCCGAGGACACCCCAGCAATACAGAGTACTGACAAACGTAGAGTTTGCAGTCTGTAATCGCGTAGAATTGGAGCCCGCGCAGGAGCCTGGAATTTGGCCGTTGTGGGCATCAGCTCATGAAGCTGCATGAACTTGAAGTACCAGCTGAGGCCAATATTCACACCCACGGTGGGTCGGTGATGGATGGGAAAGCCCTAATCCTGTAAAGTTGGGACCATAGAGGAATGTTTCAGATTCACGAACCTCGTGCTGTAATGTCAGTGGATATCTTTGTCATTCCCAAATCTGCGCCATAAGCCTTCCAAAGTCGTGTGGTGGCCTCAGGTAGTTTCTGTACAATCCTATGGTATGAACCTCAGTTCGGTATGGTCAAGACGAACTGAGGGGGAAAGGAAAAGCGAAAGAAAGTCATAGATATACTCATCCAAAGGTCATATGCTGAAATGTCTAAGTGCGAAGATCCTAACGTGACCTCAACGCGGTAGGTCTTAACAGTTTCCAGGATGCACGATGCAAGGGCGCGACTCAACCGGACGTTTCATTTACTTTCTACTACTGTAGACGGGGAGCAAGAAGAGAGGGAACAAAAAACGCTTCACCGTGACAGACTACGTGCCCGGGCGAAGTCAGTGATGATGGATAATGAACGCCAATGTTTCTGACAGGAGAGGTTTTTCACGGGCCCCGGGGTGATGAGATCCCAGACATGATGGCAGAGTTATTTCAGTCTACTCATACCTAGAGGGTAGGCATTCACTGGCCCACCTTACTCGCTTCAAATCGTATCCCATCTGCCACCGGCATGGGAGGAGGTAACAGAACGCGGAGGCTAGGGGGAAACCTAAAGCCTCCGGCTCGGATTTCTTCCTTGAAAGGTGTCGCCACATGTTACCACTTCAGACAAATGAAACGTATGAATTGATTCAATATCGCAGATGCGCCCAAATGGAAAAACAACAGAAAGAAAAAGTTATCAAGGACATGATAGAACCGGAAAGGACTCATGAGTATTTTCGGGTTACATCAACCAATAGCGAGAGCCGGCCGGCGGTGGTGGGTTGTGGAGGGGAATAGAACACGAGGTACATACAGTAAGGCACACTCACATTGTTGTCTCATATGTGGAAAGTTGTCCCAAAGTCCGATGGCTTTGCCAAGCCTGTTCCTAACAGAAAGACGGGACCGGGTTTCGAGAATGAACTCAGTGACCACCCACACTACCCTCGCTCGCCGTCACCGCGTACTCATGTTTCGTCGGATCCCAACCATCCGCCCAACTCGGCTTACCGCGCCGCCCGCGCATGACGCCCATGCGGATGTCGTGCGCGTTCGAAAACGCCGGCGCAGGAGGGTGCCCGCGCGAACGTAATGCAGGATTACTAAAAGAGAAGTGATGTCATCAGCACGGCCGCCCATCGCGGACGACCCTGAAACCAAAAAAAAAAGATACGTACTTGGCGGTGAGTGTGGGTCCCAGTGCGAGCCTAGCAAAGTTGGTCGGGAAGAGCGGGTTGCCTGGCCCGCGTTCGCCGGCGCCGTCGTATGCCTCGCTGCTCGCGTTCGACGCCGCATAGCTCCACCTCCTTTGCATCTGCATGCTGCCCATAGAACCGCTCCTCATCAGTGGCGAAGGGACTTCACCAGGGACTTGAGGCGACTGCTGCTGTGGAGGCACGGAGGACATCGAGAAGGCACGCATTGATGCGGGCGCCTGATTGGGCCCTGTCGCGAAAAGGCCCGACGGGGCAGGGCCCGTCGAAATGCACAGACCCTGTATGGTCTCGCGCCGAGGCGGGGAAGAATCGGGCTCCTCGGACTCCTCGTCTTCGTTCTCGCTAGATTCCTCCCGGACATCCTCGGAAATGTCGTGCATGCGATGACCACCCGGGCGGGTTGGTGGACGGTCGTGTTCGGCCACAGGCGATGTGGTCATGAGCACAGGTTCGATAGATAACGCAGAGATGATAAGAGGTTCACCGGCGGAAGCCGACGAATTGGACTCTGATACGTGGTCTGGCGTCGGTTGTGGCTCGTTATCAAGGTTGGGAGGGGGACTCTCATTATGTGGCGCTGCGGGATCCGACAAATGCTCCTCCTTTAGGGTATCGAATATAACGGGACTGTCGACGGTATATGGGTCTTCCTCGAAGTCGTCAGGATCGAGTTCGGGCGGGGCCCCAAGGGCGCCCTTGATTCGCTCCCAGATGAGCTCGCTGTGATAGAGGATGCAGCGACGGATGAGGCCAACCCAGACTTCATCTGGGGCCACGTCACGATCGACTTGTTTCACCCAATACTCGAGTTGGGCAGACGACCACTGTCTGGGGTCAGTCCCGAAGACTGATTCATCTGTCACAGGAAATTCAGGTGCGGACTGAGGAGGAAATATCTGGGCGAGGAGAGCGAACAGCCTTGCACCTGGTTGCGGAGAGGTGAACAGGGCCTTGACCTCCTCGGCACGATCTACGAAGGGAAGGAATACGTCATCCGGAATTGCCGTGAACGAAGCGGGGGCCGGTCCGGCAGCTGCCGTAAGTGAACCAGGGGTGCGAGGAGAGCTGGGCGCAGACTGCGGGTTGCATGAGTGCTGAGCAAGCGACACGAGTTGATCCGCAGAAAGGCGTGGCTTTGGTACCGAGGTATGTCGGTGCAGACCGTGAGTGGGACTTCCCGGTCGCGCTCCGGACCCCGAGGATGATCCTGGCGGCGCAAAGGAGGCCGAGGCGAAGCTCATGCGCGTGTTCTCGCTCTTCCCTGTGTGGCCGTGGCTTCCGAGGCGCCTGTGCGAATTCTGGGCGTGGCCGCCGTGGCCGAAGTGTCGACGATGTTGAGGAGACGGCGGCTGCTCGTCGAGCTGGATCGTAGGCATCGGGTTGACGCGTACGATCGTCAGTTTACAGGACGTCGTTCGACCCGGGTTCAGGTTGAGATCGAGGTGATTACCCCAGGGGTCCGCCGCGCTGGTGGATCCCCTGCGATGCAGGACGCGGCGGGACAGGATGGGGCTGGATGGCACGCTGCGAGGCGGGGAAAGTGGGGGGCTAGAGGTAGGAGACGCACTGGCAGCTGTCCGGGACATGATGGATGTCGAGAGAGAAGTCGAACCATGGTTGAGATGATCTGGCTATAGGCAGAATGTAACTGTTCCCTCTAGGTCGTGAGTCCCATCAATCGGTCGGCGAGTCGCGCCCCCTTGGGTAACTTCCCGGTCCTCAGTCACCATCCGGTCCCATATGGGGGCGAGGTGATCAGAGTGCGTTTGCTAATAATTGAATTGTGCTGAGGGCCAAGGCAATCCAGGCCCTCGATTGCAGATCAGACATGCGACCTTTCCGTAGTCACAAGGGACTTTTTTTGTACGTTGGCCCTGATGAACTGCCTGGAAAACATATTGAAGCAGCATGGAAACAAGGCCCATCTTACGTCCAACGGCTACTAAACCATCTTAACTCTGTCCGAATATTCAAACGTGCGTGGCCATCAAATCCTTGGTCTAATCGCACCTTTTGGGCAGACAATTTGAGAAAATTCTTCAACTCGGCCAGATCAGGAAACTCAAATCAATCGATCCTCGTGACTCAATCGGCGGCTTTGTTCGGTAACCGCCGCCCCTCAGGCCAATTCATCGAACGAGAACAAGGTATCAGAGTTGAACGTTGAACCCGGTTCCCGTGTACGCTTCCAAAACAATACATCCTGATGTGCCAACCTGAATGACCATCAAATGTCTACCCGAACGAATCGAACCCCCGCGGGGGAAATACCGCCAACAAGGGGACAAGGAGCGCTCCTCATATCATCTTGCCTCTCATTCCTCAGCAAGGTCAGCTATGCTGCCCCGTTTCCCA
>Ga0307510_10002112_pt1 | contig 22471 bp, 16 predicted proteins | sample 12_EM_MG_FD_207224 | JGI IMG/M metagenome (GOLD analysis project Ga0307510, IMG submission 207224) | Populus trichocarpa ectomycorrhiza microbial communities from riparian zone in the Pacific Northwest, United States - 12_EM | ecosystem: Host-associated > Plants > Roots > Unclassified | place...
TGGATGGGGCTTCAACTTGTGCAAATTGCTTGCTTAGTGAACTTCTATAATCAAATCATGTAGGCAATCAGTGAAACTTCTGGGCTATTACATGTATGGCCTTACTAGATTTTGTAAAGCTGGATTACATGTATGCCTCACATATTTACCAAATCGTTAAATTTTATGTTTGATATAATTTAGCAGTGTTATTCAGGATTTAGTAATTTCACTTGTTAATTTCATTCCCCAATTATTTGTGAGAAGTGATGGTGATAGGTGGAAGTATAAGGAGGAATCAAATAGAAATGACATTTTAATTTCCTACTCTTGAAGGAAAGCTCTGTTGATTTTATGGTTGTTGGGATATAGAATGGATTATTTCTTCCTTGCTCCAGACACGCTCACAGCATGTTCTTGTGCTTGTGTCTGAAACTGAATGTCTGTCTGTGAATGCACACATGCATACACATCCTAGAGCATCTGGCCCTTCATGTGAGGCAGGTCCCCAAGGGCATGCAACCAAGGGATTTCTCTCTGCATAGTAGTTGCTTTTCCTTTTTTCTTCATTTCGATGCTATACATTCTGGCTGACTAAGATGTCTCTGTGAACTTATAGGCGATAGAGACAGCAGAAGCAGATGAATTTGTACTGGGCAATTGGAAATCTCAAGGTACCATGAGTGGCATGTCTGTGCTTGATGATCATGAGGTGTTGTTCCCAATGGTTCAGGTTGGAACTCATCACTCTAGGTGGATCACTGTAAAGAATCCTAGTGAACAACCAGTTGTAATGCAGCTCATTCTTAACTCAGGAGAGATTATTGATGAGTGCAGGGGCACAGATGGTTCTATGGATCCCCCTTCATCGAGAATTTTTGTCCATGATGAATTGACTGCTCCTGCCAGGTATGGGTTCTCAATGGCAGAGAGTGCACTAACAGAAGCTTATGTTCATCCTTATGGCAAAGCATCTTTTGGACCAATATTCTTTCATCCTTCAAATCGTTGTGGGTGGAGAAGTTCAGCCCTGATAAGAAACAATCTTTCTGGTGTAGAGTGGTTATCTTTGATAGGGTTTGGAGGGTTACTCTCTCTAGTCCTGCTTGATGGTTCAGAGCCTGTTCAGAGCATAGAATTTAACCTTAACTTGCCAATGCCCCTGAATATTTCTCCTCCAGATGGGCTATTTAACATGAAAGAGACTGCTTGTGCTTGTTCTGTGCCCTCATCTAAAGAGCTGTATGCCAAGAATATGGGAGACTTGCCACTTGAGGTGAAAAGTATTGAAGTTTCTGGGTCTGAGTGTGGGTTGGATGGGTTTATGGTTCACACTTGTAAAGGTTTTTCTCTTGAACCAGGTGAGTCAATAAAGCTTCTGATCTCATACCAGTCTGATTTTTCTGCAGCTATGGTGCACGGAGATCTTGAACTGGCCTTGACTAGTGGAATTCTTGTGATACCCATAAAGGCAAGTCTTCCTTTGTACATGTTCAATCTCTGTAAAAAATCAGTATTCTGGATGCAGTTGAAGAAATTCTCTGCTGCAGTCCTCCTTGCCACTTCCTTAATGTTTCTGATATTCTGTTGCATATTTCCTCAAGTGGTTGCTTTTGGCTTTAAGAATTACTATCATAACAGTGAGAAAAGCTCCACTAATACTGTAAGAAGTGCAGGAAAAGCTTCTCATATGCATCGTAACCAGAGAAAGAGTAAGTTCTCTATGTCCAGGGGAATGGACAGTTTGTTAACATCAGTTGGGGAAGACAAGGCCTCTAATCAGACATCTATTGGTAAATATGCTGATGGTCATGATGGACCCCTGGAACAGGGGCTAACTATTAATAATTTGACATCAACTCTAGAAAATCACAAACAAGATAGCATTTTGTCTTATACTAAAAAGGATAAAGCAGTACCATCTTTGATGTCAAAATCCATAGCGGTTGAGAATTCTGATACACTTGATGCTCCCCAATCTCCGAACTTTACAGTCAGGATCGGAAAAGAGAAAGGAAGAAGGCGAAGGAGGAAGAAGGGTGTGAGTGCATGCTTAACAGGACCGCTTGAAGTATCGAGTAATCAAAGTGGAAATTCTACCCCTTCATCTCCCCTGTCTCCTGTATCTGCAACACCCAACCGAATATGGTCGCCATCTTCTGATGCAGACACTATTGAGGTGAGAAATCCATTCACTCAAGTGGCAGCCCAACAGTTCAGGAAGGTTCTGGTTTCTGAATCTGCTACCAAGACAGTTGTCCTGGAGCCCAAGGTTTCTATGAAATGCTATGGTTACAACTACTTTTCTGCTACTTGTGAGCAACCTTTAGTGCCCAGCAAGACCTTTTCTAAACCTTCTCCTGCATTTCCTTGTTCTAGTGATGCTGCCCCCAGTCTGCATTATTCTTCTCCCTTGTCATCAACATCAACATCAACATCAACATCAACATCAACAATTGCTCCTATTGTTCGAGCTCCTGGAGCAAAACTTTTAAACCAAAGAAGTGTTAAAGTAGATGAAAAGGTGGGGAGTGAATATACATATGATATCTGGGGTGACCATTTTTCTGAACTCCATTTGGTGGGTAGCCCAAAGGATAATACAACCACGAAAACAATAGCAACAGAAGACAATTCCAATAGCTTCTTTGTAGGGTGTCCACAAACCCTGGTGGTGAAATCTCAACCAAAATCTGTGAGTTTCTTTCAACAAGAGGGTTAATGAAAATTTTATTAAATAATTAAAATACACCCGGCTCTCTATAGCTCTTTTTGAATTTTTTTTTTAAAGATTTTTTCCTTTGGTAAATAAGTTGAGAAATTGGAAAACTAACATAAAAGTATGCTACCTTCATATGATGGTGAGCTATATGCTTTTAGTTTTGCAGTTTTCAAATTTTTTTTGGGGAAATTATTCAACTATTATTTTCTTATTTTCAATCTCAATGCTTTTAACCCAAGCTCTCATTGTTTGCCTGTTGGAGGTCCTTTCTTAGATTGTTTCCACTGGGAAAGAAGTATTCTCTTATTGCTTGATAAGTTGGTAGTAATGATACCACTAAATGAAAAAACTAGCAGCCAATGCTTTGCACAGTGAGCGGCTTTTGAACGTGACTTCCTATATTAATATTAATGAGCCTATATACTGATGATGTTTTACCATCAAACTGACAACTGATGCTATTAACTGAGAGGATGGGAGAGGGATTCTTTATTATTATTATTATTATCAATAAATGCTACACTTCTGAAAATATGCCTGCTTGATGGTACTGTGCTTATGTGCCAGGTAACAATAATTCATGAGATTATTGACTGACTGAGCATGAGCGGATTGGTAGATTATTTTGATTTATTTTTGCTGCTATTAGGAAAACATTCATTTTTATGTTGAAGGGTGCATTTGTTTGAACTTTCCGCGTGTTTTTTTTTTATAAAAAAAACACAGACAGTTCATTTAGACTCCCTTTACAAATTTGTAATGATCTAATAGCATGGTTATGGAAATGAAGGGAAAAGTAAATTGAAACTTTCAACCTGGGATGCATATCTGACTTCTATGTCAGTTATCTTTATGTATCTGCAGCCAATGTAAGAACGAGGAGTCACATTTAGATGTGATAAAGAAATGCTAGGATCGAATATGTAAACTTTATTTCATTGTATGCCCACATGGTTGAGGTATCAAGTACCACTTAGTGTGTATTTGGTTTTGGTATTATAGTTTTTTCATAATCAAGGTTTGAAGAGAGAGTTTGAGGCAAAACTATTGTATGTTGATTAACCAAGCACTTTTAAATATGTGGTTGGTGCAAAACTACACCGCATCATATAACAAACTGCTGAACCTTACTTGAGGCTCTAACTTATCAAGGAATTTTACAACTAGTTCTCTAATGATTTGCGAAGATGGCCTTTGAGTTTCCTTGTGATGATAAATGACTTGTGATGCTAATGGTGCATGCATCGTATTTCAAGTACAACTATATATTTCTTACTTGCGGTTACAAGGCATGCACACTTTCTTGAGTGTATTATTACAAGGGATTATTGAGATCATTGAGAAATGTGCAAGCAATTCAAGAACAGCAGCACCAGGTAGGGTGAGTGAATGAGAATTGAGGGGACGGGAAAGAATTCAGTTGTAAGTAAATGTATGGCTGTGAGAAGTTGCAACCCATATACACCTAGGGTTTTAGACTCGTATTGCTGTAATGATTGAGTCTATTCATAGACAAATTTTGTTTGTTTTTGTGCATGTATTTATGTATGAATGCCGTGTTCTCATTTCTGATAATGATGTGCATACTGGTGGATGAAATTTTGTTATAGTGGGGTGTTTTTAGCCTCTTGTAGATGCTTGACCCAAGGATACTCAATCTGCAGAAAATAAGATCACGCAACTCCAATTTGATGAAAATGCAGATATGAATTCGTCTCATTAAACTTGCATCAAGGATAGAAGTTAAATCTGACCGTGCTGTGTTTGGATGGGTTAATGTTCTTGTTCATGACACGAAGTATTCTTCTGTTGCTGCATCTAATTGTCGCAGTGATGCTGCCTTGGGATGACATGCTGTATGAAAGCGACGACACTGGAGGCAGTTCCCCTTCAAATCCATCTGCAAAATCATGGAAGGGTAGGTTGTAGATGTATACTATTTGTCAAGACTTGGAACAGCGAGCATACAGTTCTTGTGACAAGGTAGCTGGAAAGAGGATGTTGCAGTGATTGTTTCCCGAGCTAGAGGGATGCAAGTGATGTTTGAGGATTTCTCAGATTTAAGGGCACTGATTGTGATAAGTTTGCTTCTCCCTTTGAATTTCAAGTAGCAGAAAAACCAGCTGCTTCATATGCAAGAAACAAGGTAAATACTCACTGACCATGCCATCAAATTTCTTTCCAATCAGTGCCTTGTTTCAACTTAATAGTCACTTTAGAACTTTCCATCATGCATCTCTGAAATTGGTGAGGTGAATGCAGTGGCATATTTTGCAAGGGTGAGTTTCCTGCTGATTTCTTACAGTATTCTACAATACTGTCAATGCACGCGCATGCATAGGCGTGCACACTCGCAAACCTGTAATTTGCATGGTAGACCCTTTTGCTGTTAAGATTGTTAGAAAGCTGTAACTTTCACAATACAAGGGGCAAGCTGCAAGACAACTGCATGCCATTATTGGAAGGTGGAGTCGTTAGGACGTAAACAGACAAGACGGGTTTTGGTCCATGAAATGGTGATGTTGACGAGAGAGGAGAGCCCTGAGCAAATGTTCCCAAGAAATTGAGCAAAGATAACAATTAGATTGCAACCAATGAGTGTTTGGGGCTTCTTGGGACCAATGTTTTCTCTAGAAATAGCTGGAATAAGAAAGAAAAGAAAATGGAAACAGGACAGTGACCTTGCTAGCCTAACAACAGAATCCAATCTACTAGTCATCATCAGCTGGTTATGGTTTGCATTCATTTTATATTATGGGTCTTAGACTATACCATTCAATCTTCAATTCTTCCTTTTGTTTTTAATTTACAAGATAAATAGCTGGGATTTATATGCATGTTATTGATTATGGTGGAGTAGTTTAACAGGAGCGAGGGGGATCCATTAGAACTGGTCCAGTTTCTTCTGTCTCTATTGGACCACATCTACAGCAAGTAAAGACACCGACTTATCATCATATTATATTGGCTCATTCTTATTCTAACAAATGTATGCGGACAGAGGAGGGTAGGGGTAGGGGTAGGGGTAGGGGTGATTAATTTTTGTTCGGTTTGATTTTTATCTATTAAACAACCAAACTAAATTTTTATAATTCAAAAAAATTTAAACCAAAACTGAACCAAAACCGGTTCCAACTGACTGGTTTTGGTTTGGTTTTTTAATGTCAGAAAAACCTTGGGCTTTGTTTTTTACTTTTTGATGGGCTTGTAGTGGGCTTTTTTAATGTCAATTTTCCTATAAAAAGTGATGGTCCAATTGGGATCAGCTCATTTATTGTGTTTTTAAGTGTTTTTTGCCACTAAATATTTATTTATATTAAATTGTTAATGTTAATTTTGTTTTCAATATTTCTTTTACCTTCCTAATATTTTTGTTAATATAAAACACACTAACGAGTTAAAATTCAAATTACAAAGGATTTACTTTCAAAGAGCTTATAAAAAAAACAAATAACATTGTCATAAGATACTTCAAGCCGAAAAATCTCTACTATGCACATCATTCCAATCAAGAAGCATATCATTCCAATCAAGAAGCACATCAAGAATTTTGCACTTTGATTTCTTAATATTATTGACATCAAATTATGGAATTCCAAAACTAGAATTATAACATGATAAATTAAATTAGAAGATATAAAAATAAAAAATAGTATTTTTACCATATGTTTTCAATAAATAGCCTGATTTTTAAATTAATTATCATCCGTTGCTAGATGTAACTTTTCATTAAATTTTACAAAATAAAAATTAGATATGTTAGATTAAAAATGTATTAATTAATAAATCATAAAATAGAAAGTATAAGTTTATAAGAAAAATTACTTGATTCAAGGTTTTCGTAGATTTCAAAATCATTCATCAAGATTCTAATGTTGGTTGGAATTGGTTCATGATGCAACTAATTTTAACAACAAATAAGTGCTTGAACTGTTGCTGGAGAAAATAAAAACTTTGAAATTGATCGAGTATACGACCGCCGTGCTAAATGTTGATTTGAAAGCCACTATGGATATAAGAATAGCTAGAACATGTTGTTCAACCTTTGAAAGTATCTTATATTTTGAAGCATTACTTTTTTACCACCCTAAAATATCTAATTTATTATCATTAGAATCCTCACAACTATCAACTAAATACCTATCAACCTCATTTCTATTTTCCACACTATCTTTCTCTTGTAAATGCCTTTTGAATTAAGCTTAAGTGTTAACATCTACCTCTAAGTCATCAATAACATTAACATAATGTTTATATTTATTATCATTCACCATTTTATCAGCTTTTAAATAAAACTCATACAAGCTTACTAAATTATCTTTCACCTTCTTTGTTAGCAATTGTGCTGTCATAATCATATAACTTACCAAAACAAAATTTCATATATTTCAATTTGAGACGTGGATCTAAGACATTAACAACATACAACAAAAAAATCTGATTTACTTCATAACCCTGATACTTCTCAAACTTTAACATCATTTTCATCGTCATTTCACTTAAAAGATTATCTCTACTTTTACATAATTGCAACAAGTTTGCATACATGAAAATCAATTCATTGAAGAAAAAATTTGATGTGACATACAATGAGCCAGAAAATCTCAATGTAACCGTGTATAGATCTTTAAGAATTTTATCAAAGTTCTACCATTTTTCCAATCCTTCAAGCTAGGTGGCCCTATATTTTTTTTATTCCCCTCTGAATCAACCTCCAAAAAGTAACTTATATACCTAGGTTCACTTTCACCTAACCTCATAAACACCTTTTCAAACTTTTCAACAGTTTCTAACATAAGATAAGTTGAATTCCATCGAGTTGCAACATCCAAATACAATGATTTCTTACACTCTATATACAACTTTTCTGCACTCTTCTTAAATGCAAGTTGTCTAAAAGGTGAAGATTTCACAAACTTAATTGCATTTCAAATCTTAACAACCGAAACATTAATCTCTTTCAAGTTATCACACATAATGAAGTTTACAATGTTTGCACAACATCTAACATACAAATGCTCATTTGACAATATATTAGTTGATCAATCTTTCATCACATTCTTCAAATATGAAATTGTCACATTATTAGAGCTTGCATTGTCTACTGTAACAACCAAAAGTTTATCAATCCCCCACTTTAACAAACAATTCTTAGTAACGTGACCAATTGTCTTACCCATATGATTGGAAACTTGATAAAAATTAAGAATTCTTTTATGCAAATTCCACCCATTATCAATCCAATGAGTCGTTAAGGACATATAGTTAAGGTTTTAAATCGATGTCCATGTATCTGTTGTTAAGCATAATCGTTGACCCCTAAGAGCTGTCTTTAATTTTTCCTTCTCTTTAACATAAAGTTTCAAACTATCTCTCATAATAGTGAAACGAGAAGGAATGTCAAATCTAGGTTGCATGTTCCTAGAAAATAATCTAAATCCCTTATCCTCCACAAAATTAAATGACAACTCATCAATTATAACTATTTTTACTAGTGGTTGTCTACATTCATCATAATTATAACCTATTGCCTTAAGAGTGCCTACATTTTACTCTCTCGATTTACCCTCTTCTTTTTTAGGTTCTAATACCAAAACCTTTTACTTCTTATCAACTACAAAAAAAAACTTTTTGCATACTTTTAAATGACTCATTATATTACTTATTCCATTAAGAATAGTATGACATGTATAATCTTTTCCACAATAATTACATTCAGCTCTAGGAGTTTTAGGGTCATCATCAAGTTTTGTAAAGTGATCACAAATTTGTAATTTTTTTCTATCATCAACATTTATTTTCCTTAATGTAAGGACTTGAGGTTGTTTACTTTATTATCCATGGCGGATCCTGCAGTGATCGATGTTGGGTTAGTGGTTGATGTTGGGGTATTGGTTGATGTTGGGGTAATACTAGTGGATGAAACATTTTGATTTTGAAGTTTTTTCATATTTAATTACCAAATGAAAACATGTTAATAATCATAATTTATATGAGACTTAAAGATACTAACATTAAAAAAAAAAAAAACTCAAAAGAATATTGTAATAGTTAATACTACATTCCAACAGGTTTCCAATAATTTTTTGGCTTTATATGTGTTTGTGTTTTATGTCCTTCCAACAGGTTTTATGTGCATATCAAGAACAAGTTAATAAGAACTAACAAGAACAAACAACTTAACAAGAACTTAGGACACACACACACACACACACATGATAGGTTATAGTAATTTTAAAGCAGTAATTAGCAAAAATCATTCATTAAAATAATGCTGCAGTGGTATAATTTTTTCAATTCTGAAAAGGTTTACATTCTAGTTTATTGTTTTATTTTTTTAATTATGACCTCAAAGTCAAGATTTATCTTTTATAAAATATTATTTTGAACCCCTAATTATTAAACTTTTAGTTTCCTCTCAACTCTGATGAATAGAAAAATGTCATTGGAAGTTATAGTATTATAGAAGGGGGATCAATTGTGCGGGTTATCCTCTCTCTCGGTTTAATTAAGATATAGAAGGGGGATCAATCAACTTTTTTTTCTTTGCAGTAAGATTTATCTCGGTTACTGTTCTAATGTTCAATGAAAAAATTATATTCCCAAAGCTCTAATCTTCCAATAGCTCCACTAGATCTCAACTTAAGAATTGACTTGCTAGTCTTAATAGAATCGAAAACTTTGAGGGGAGAGGGGATGTTACTCTTGACTCACTACTATATTAGTTATTAATCTCAAGTTCTTGCATGGGAGATGGCCATTGAAGGCTCTTATTTAGATGTATGAAAATAGTAAAGAAATAAAAGATTTGGACTAGAATATGTAGCTAGGCATAACAATGGTAATACTGTGTGGTGTTGCCTGTCAACACAGTTGAGATCCTGATAATACTCTGTCTATACAAATTCATTAGCCACTTTACTGCTTCTATTTAAAGTTATTTTCTGCATTCAAAATTATAAAAAGAAAAATCAATCTATAAATCTACATTTAAGAGTTTTTTAAATGTATAAGAATAATTAAGAACTGTTGTAAGCTAGCATGGTAAATGAAAGCTTAAGAAACTAACTGGGAGTCTGGGATGCTAAATTAGGAGATGTAAATTGAAAGGTTGGGTTTGGCATGCCACTTGTGTGAGTTTGGGTGGGGGTGGTTAATGTTGCTAAATATGGTAATGACTTATGAAGATTTTACAATACCGATTGAAGAACGAAGAATTTTTTGTGACTGTGGACTTGTGAGTTGTGAGTGTTATTTGTGAATTGTGAGAGGCTATGTTGCTGTGAGGAATGAGGTGGGCGGCTGTTAAGGTTACTTGGTTAGAAAGTTTCCTTTTTTATTTATAGTATTTTTTTAATCTGAACCGGTTCGATTCGGTTAGAGTTGACCGATTTCATCCTTATGAAACCGAAACCGAACCGAACCGAACCGCTAGTTTTTTAAATATTCTAATCGGTTTTTTTTCATGATTTGATTTTTTCAGTTATTTTTTTTATTTTCTTGATTTTTTGGTTTTTTTCCTCACCCTTAAAGAAAGGTAACTACTTTTTGTGTATAGCACAGCTTGGTGGTTAGTGCACAATCCAGAAGGTAATTATCTCAAACTGACATCATATATTGATGGTGATTATATTTATGGGGAGGGTAAGTAGATGATAATGAGGTTGTTTGGAAGTGTGGTAACAGTTGTTTTTGAAAGTGTGTTAACAGTTGTTTTTCAAAATGTTTTTCATTTCAAAACACATTAAAATAATATTTTTTAATTTTTAAAAATTATTTTTGACATCAGCATATTAAAATGATCTGAAATCATAAAAAAAACATATTAATTTAAACTAAAAAATAAAAAAAATTTAATTTTTATTTTTAAAATACTTTCCAACTATAGTGCCAAACCCAATAATCTAAGAGGTGACACCGTAATCTAAAAGGTGGGAAGCGTAGTAGTAGTAGTAGTTCCTTAACATCAATGATTCTATGATCTTTACATGCAAAATCACGTAAACCATAGGAGATATTGCTCCTGTTATCATTTTCTGATGATTTTTTTATGGCTGGGCAAACAACAAAGGACAGCTGAATTCTCTATGTTCTTAAGTAGTTACCGAATGTACGTATGGGAATGATATTCATCTGGGAGTTCTAGGGAAGCACAGATGTCTCGTCTCACCTTTCAAATCGACTTTCAACTATCGTGTGGGAGTTTTGTCCTCGGCACAGGACTTCGGGCCAATATATGATCACTCGATATTGCTGCCAGCAAAGATACGGAACCGCAGGACAAGAAAAATTAAAGGCATTTACCACTCTCCAACAATATAAACGGCCTAAATTTCTTCCACCTTTTAGCTTTCGGCCACACATTGCTTTGAGCCCTAAATTCCATGGTGGGTGACCGATATGTTTGGGACCATGCCAGAATGTATATGTATAGCAGCTTGGGACCATCATGATCAGGATTCGTCATTGGAATTCTCCTGGAATTATCTGTATAATTATTTATACTGACTGTGTGATGCAAATATAAATAAATACCTTTACAAGGAGATATTGAAGAACAAGCTAATACATTAAAAAAAAAAAAAACTAGTTGTGCTCCATAATTAATCGAGAACTATGCTCAAAGTTCGCAAATATCAGCGTGTATTAACTCTGGATATTTTTTTTCTCAAAGGGGCCGTTATGTGATCTTAGTTATGCTACATAATTTATAGTTTTTTAGAATCTTTGTTTAAAATTAGAATTAACCTTGTACTACTCATGACTCCCATTTATTGTTTACATAATATAAACGTACATTCTAAATGATTTTTTATTTATTAATGTAGGTGTCCAGGCTAGTTTGCAAGCATCTCGACTAATTCTACGGAGCCTAAAATTAATAACCATGTAAACCTTCAGCTAAATGATTCTTCTCTCTCTCTCTCTCTCTGATCGAGTCTGTAAAAATACAATTTTCTGTAAATAAATTTCTAATCGGTTTATTCGGTTAATTTTTTCTCGGTTTTTTCGGTTTAATCGGTTGGTCGGTTTTTTTGAACACCCCTAATTGACAGATTTGACCTTTGATCGATGTTTTGTGCAGAGCTTGAGCTCTAAAAGTCAAAACGAAATGATTCTAGTGGCATTAGAAAACTAACATTCATATCTTTCTGTACATATATGGCAAGAAAAATAAAAAGAGAAAGAGCCTTCAAAGTTAAATCTTGTATTCTGCCAGTGTTGACCTTCGGTCATTCCAACTTGAATATCTTGAGTTACAGAAGTCTATTTGATGAAAACTCAATTTTTTTGATTCCTGACTCGAAGAACTATCAGCCTATCAAATTTCAGTAGAAAAGGAGCTCATATGATTTTTCTAAGATGACACATGAATTCTGTCAACAGACAAATTTTGTGAAGAAACAAATCAAAATTACATCCCAAAGTATCCAAACTGACATCCAAGTCTCTATTTTGGCAATTTAGCTCCTCTAAATCAAAAGTCAAAGCTTGAAGATTTTATGCAAGGCTATTTCTTCTTTTTTAGAAAAATAAAAATGTAAATTGTCTACTTAGAAAATGACTATTTTGTAGAAAAGAGAGTAAGGTTTCTTAGGATATAAAAAGAAAGAGAGAAAGGAAAGAGGAAAACAGCCAACCAAGAGAGAGAAAACACCTCTTTCCTCCACAAACCTGAATTCAAGCATTCTTCTTTCTTTTTGATTAGTCGTTCAACAGACATGCAAGACTTAATTATTTTTCTTAGTTGTAAGGACACATAAACCTTCGGATTTCAAGAACTGTGAGATTTATTTTACCTTTTCTTTTCAGTTTATATGATGAATGAATATGTTTATTCTCATATGCTTATTTCCTATAATTGTTTATTTTAATTGCTAGAGCAGATTCTAAGTTATTATTGTGAACAATCTATTGCCAAGTTTGCTATCAAAACCGGAGTTGTGGTATATAAACTTGTGAAGCAACTGAGATTAATAATTGTGGCAGATCCAGATTAGTAATCTTAGAGAGAACATTCGATCGATCAAATCAAACATGAACTGCGGACAATTATGTTGTCTAGATTAATCAACTCATCTAGTTCTCAAGGCTGCCATTGAATTAAATTACTAGTGTGGACACTGTGGTTGTTTGATGGTTAGGATTAGTTATACAGCGGATCTGTTAACTAATCAAGTTAAGAAAAGATAAATATTCAGAGTATAAATTGACATTTTGCTCCCATGATTAGTTCTAATTTCTGTAGGTGGACGTTTACTTGTGACCAAAGTTTGTTTTCTTGATAAATTTTGATTTTCTTTGATTTAACATTGATTGTTTCTTTCTGTTTACTATAGCCATAAATAACTTCACAATTCCCCCCCAATTGCACATCGTATAACATAAAAATCTAAACTAAACCTTCCTTGTAGGATCGACTCCTTTCTTGCTTTATACTATCTTTTTATTTATTTAAGCTAGGGTAATTAATTTGTGCGACCGCAACATCGCAACACACAAGTATCAAACAATCCAAAAGAAATGAAAAAAAAAAGATCTGGGTCAACCTCGGTCAACATGCTAACCCCGTGACCATAGACACTGGATTGAGATAACTCTATAGAAAGAAAAGTAAAAAAAAAACATGAAGATTAATTCCCAAAAAAATAAATGTTGAAGGATTAATTTGGAAAACAACAAATTCAATTTTAAAGGAGCTAAAAAAGACCAAAGTCAACTTATATTAACCTTTGAAACCCGTGATCATGGTCATAAGGTTAAGACGAACCGCATAGAGGCAAACCCAAAAAATAATTATGCAAAATTCTCAACAAAAAAAAAATCTCAGCGATGAAACTAAAAAATTAATAAATAAAAAAATTGAGTCAAATTGGATTAACCCACTAGCCCTGCAACCATAGGCATAAGATTGAGATAACCTTATATATATATAAAAGAAACCACGGAGACCAATTCTGAAAAAATCAAATATTGAAAGATAAAACTGAAAATAAATTAATTTTATAAAATGACCTAAAAATGTCCAAAGGGATCCCATGTTAAAATTCAAGACTCGCAACCCTAGTTATGAGGTCAGTGCTAACCCATGAAAGGCAAAAGAAATGAAGAAAAAATCTCAACAAAAAAATGCCAAGGGATAAAATTGGGAAAACAAATTCAATTAAAAAAAAAGCATCCAAAACAAAACAAACAATAATAAAGAGAAAGGGGATCAAATTCAACATTAATATAAACTAAAATTAATTCTAAGGGATGAAATTAAAAATAAAAATCAATTAGTAAAAGGATTAAAAAAATAAAACAAATGAGAACAAAATTTGATATGAAAATCAAATTAAATCAAATAATAGGGATGGAGTAGAAGAAAAACAATTATTCAAAAGAAGATAAAAAAACAAAATAAATAGCAATTAAAAGAATGATGACCAAATTAGATATAAAAATAAATGATAGGACAATTTCATACTTTAGCAAGGAGAAGAGAGAGAAAAGAGAGAAGAGAAGAAAAAATTTCATCGGGGTCTAACCACAATGTCGCTGCATACATCGTCGTACCACCGATAAGAGGATGTCGGCGCGCTTCCAATTCCATCGTGGAAAGCGGCGTTTGGCTACTGAACACGCTGCTCGAAAGGTCCAGGCAGCGTCCATAACCATTGTTTTTTTATTAATATTTTATATTTACTAAAAGATCAAGTGTCGTTTAGTCTTTCTAAGTAAAACAAAAAACACTAAGAGTAAAAGATGAAAAAGGCCATGCAAGGAAGCTTTAAATTTTTTTTATACCAAGGGTAGTTGAGTATTTTAACCGTGCATAAAAAATGTGAAAAGATTTATCTACCTCATCAATATGGTAATGACTAATTTACCCATGTGTGAAAAGACCAAAACATTATGAATTACTGCAGTGTTTTACCTATACATTTTAGATTTTATTTTAATAAAACATTATTTTTAAATCAAAATCAGCTAAAAATAGTCATTATACAATAACTATTCAATTCAAAAATTTAAATTCAAATAACAATTCAATCCAAAACATTAATGGATAGATGAGGTTCCAGGAATTATTATTATTATTAAATACTAATATCATTAAACTTGTATTTAGTTTAATTACCCCACCCCTAGCTTTTAACTTTTAAGAATTTACATATAACAATAATAGTAACAAAGTTTCACACTTAACATCTCGTATTGATGGAGTCTTAAGTTTAATATATTTAATTTTCAATGCTTTTGTATGGCCATCATAAGATTTGAAAGTCTAAATTCTTCAGTGTGTGAAGTATGAAGGGTTATGTGTCTGAAGGTTTGAAGTTCAGGATATATTAAAAGAAAAGCTAAAACATGTGCGAGTTTCACTATAGTTCTACACATAAATTATTGTGGATTACTACAGTAAAATTATCTTTTTACTCTTGAGTGAATAGAATTTAAGCCATCGAGCTAGGGTTTTTTGGTCTTTTTCTCAGGCTTAGTGATCATTAAAAGATTGTTTGGGGGTGTATGCTTATTTTTAAATTTTTTTACATAGTAAAAATTCTTCTTTGCCCCCCAAGATAAAAAAAAATGTTGAGCTACTAAACAAGGGTGTTCCTAGTTTTTCCACTTTTCATGTACAGTAAAAGAACATTTTTAACCGTAGAAAAAACAAAAGAGAAGCTTTGCCTTTGGAGGTATTTTGGTATTTTCACATAGGTATTTTGTGTAATTAAAAAGGTCATAGGGGCATTTTGGTATTTTCATATTTTGTTTTTAATTTTTTAATTAAAAAATGCTGGTACGAGTTCCACACACGTCAGCGAGTGGGTGGTGCCTGGCCATTTAGGTGGCACATGTAACACCTTCAATTACAATTTCTTATATGTTTTGTTTTTCATTTTAGTCCTTATTTTTTTAATTTTTAATTTTATTTTTATTCCTTTTATAGTTCCAGTCTTCCTAAATCCATCCCTATTTTTTGGTTGGTATTTCAGAATACATCCTTTTAGTTTTGATTTTGGTCATTTTCTTTTTTGTTAGAGTTTTATTTGTTTACAATTTAGTCCTTCAATTCTAATTTGTGTGTATGATGTTTTTCGATTCAGTCCTTCTAATTTTGATTTTTTTGTCCCCTTGGCTCTTTTGTCAAAAAAAATTCTAGTTTTTAATTTTACCCTTCAAATTAAATTTATAGTTTTTTTTTCCAATAGTAATAATATTTATTTTAGTTTGGTCCTTTTTCGTTTGATTTCTTATTTGTTTTATTTGCCCTTTTGTCAAAGTTCTTATGATTTTTTATTTTATCATTCAAAACTAGTTTATGATTTTGATAATAATAATAATAATAATAATAATAATAATAATAATAATAATAATAATAGTAATTGTAGTGGTTGTAATAGTAGTAGTAGTAGTAACAATAATAATGATAATAATACTATAAATAGTGATTATAATGTTAATGTTAATGATAATAATAATAGTTTATTATGATGGTAACAATAGTGATGATGATGATAGTTGTGATAATAATATTTATAATAGTAATAATAATAATGATGATGATGATGATAATAATAATAATAATAATTATAATAATAATAATAGTGGCAGTGGTGATGGTGGTAGTAGTGGTAATAATAGTGAAAGTAATAATAGTTGTAGTAGTAATAGTAGTAATAATAATAATAATAATAAGTTTATTATAATGGTTGTAGTAATAATAATAGTAGTAGTAGTAATAATAGTTGATGATGATGATGATGATGATGATGATGATAGTAATAGTAATAATGATTGTGATTATGATTGCAATTGCGATAGGAATAGTAGTAGTAGTAATAATAATAATAATTATTATTATTATGGTTATAACAATAATAATGATGATGATAGTGATAAGAATAAAAATAATGGTAATATTAGTTATAGTGGTGGTGATAATAATCAAAACAATAATAATAACAACAATGATAATAACAACGATAATAATGATAATGATAGTGATCACAATAATAATATTAATAATAATTATGATATTACTTATTGATAATAGTAATAATGATGATAACTGCAATGATAGTGACAATATTAGTAATGATAATAATAGCGATGAGAATAATAATTGTTATAATAATAATAGTGATAATTCATCATTCAATGTTAGATTTGCTGGGAATTAAGTTTCACTGCTTTTCCATATATGATATATTTTTTTTATCTAATATCCTGGATTACTGGTTTGAAAAGTTTACATAGTTCGACATTCTCTTTTATTTTTTACCTTATTATTATTTTTTAAATTTTATCGTTTAATATTAATTTTTGAAAATAAAAAAAAGTCATTCAAATTTTCTTTAAATCTATTAAATAAATCAATTCACGTCAAGTTAGCTTTTAAAGATTTATTATCTTGCTTTAAAGATTTATAGCATTGCAAAAAAATCCTCTCACTTTTAATAAATTTTTAAAATAATTTTAGCATAAGAACTAGTAACTACTAAAAACGGTAGAATTTAACCTAATTATTTGTTCATGGTATTTTTTTTTTCAAATAATAACGCCAAGATATGAATAGACACACTTAAATGAAGGGACAATCACAATTCACGCCCAGCTCTTGTACTATGTGATAAAAGTTAATGAATGAATGAAGGGACGAAAAAAAAAAGGGATAAAAGAGGGAGGCACGTCAGATACCGATGAACGGAACGAGTTGCTACACCCACACATGGCTGAAAGATTACCTCCCCACTCTCCCACTTGACATCTCTACTCCTTTCTTTCTTTCTTTCTTTCTTTCTCTCCGACAGCTTTGGACTACTACATGTCTAAATTACAAATGCATGCAAAGGAAGAGATGAACAAACAAAACTAAACAACATGAGTTTGATGACTTGAGTTCCAACAAGGAATGAGTGTACAAGTAAGTGTCTGCCTCAGGTTTTGTTTGTTTTCTTGTTTTGATTAATAATAAATTTAAAGAGGTGAGTTTTGTTTGTCCCCTAAAATTTGTTACACTTTTATGGGATATTGGATGGCTTGTAAATTTGAAGCAGCTCCAATTCTCGTAGGTTCTTGTCAGTTCTGTGCACTCTTTTGTTTGCTTTCTTTCTTTCACACTGTTCGAGATACTAATAAGCAGCTACTTCTAATACTAAACAAATGCTTCTCTACTTACTACGATGCTAGCTAGCTGCCTGCAGGCATTTCTTTCTGTTTCTGTTTCTGGGCCTCTTCGCTTTCAAGTTTTCCCGCTCTCTATAAAAAAGAAGGAAAAAAAAGCTTAGCTAGGTACTGTTTTCTGCATTATTTTCCCTCTCTCAATGTTTTCCTTATCTTTTTAACGCGTGATAGCTAGAGAGTTGGTGTGCATGTGATTTGCTTTTCTGTTTGCAGGTTGATATAGAGAAAGTTGGTTCCATTGTTATCTCGTTTTCAAGTGGGGATCAATCAAAAAGATGAACACGAGAGTCCGCACTGCTCTTCAGGCTATGAAAGCTCCTTTAAACCATGATACTAATAAAGTAACCTCCTTTTTCTTTGCCACTCTTCTTCTTCTTCTTTTTGAGTTATATTTCTTGTTTTTGTTTCTCTTATATTTCAGGAATTTGAAGGGTTTTTTTTTTTTTTGTTTTTTTATCTGGTAAATGATTTCTTTCAATTTTTCAAATGGTTAAATATGGGCTTAATTTTGCAAATCTTTGTAACTTAGCTTTTCAGCCAATTTTTATAAGAAACTGGATTAAAGATAGATAGATAATTAAGCTTCTAGCTCTTACAAAACCATAAAAAGTAAGTACTTTGGATCCAAAAATCTGCTTTGGGTTCTTTCACTCATCTCAAGAAAAGAATATATATGGCTTCTTCTTTTTGCTTTTTTTCTTTATTGGACTCTTCTTCTTCAAGCTTGATTCTGTGTTAATGTATTTATTGTAATTGATATTGAATTTATCAAGAAGGAGAAGATGGAGACTCAAGGGAGCATAACAGTTGGTGCCCATAAACCTGCTGCCAACCGGCGTAAAGCAAACAGGGAAAGGAAATTGGCCTTGCTACAAGATGTACTTAAATTAATTTTCCTCTACAAAACCATTCCAATTCTTTTTATTAAAATTAGAGCTGAGTTGTTTTTATATTGAATATCGATTTGTTCAGGTTGATAAGCTTAAAAAGAAGCTTAGACATGAAGAGAATGTTCATAGAGCACTCGAGAGAGCTTTTACTAGGCCTTTGGGAGCTCTACCTCGCTTACCCCCTTATCTGCCTCTATATGTTAGTATAAATTCCTTAAAATCAATGTTCGGTTTTTCCAAGTTTTGTATCTCTTAGAGGTGTTTTTTTTTTTTAATGATAAACAGTAATTAATGTGGGTACTTATTTGTTTTGTTTTAGATGTTAGAGCTACTTGCTGAAGTAGCTGTATTAGAAGAGGAAGTTGTTCGGCTTGAAGAGCAAGTTGTGAATTTTAGACAAGGACTCTATCAAGAAGCTGTCTGCATCTCCTCCAAGAAGAATGTGGAGAATTCAAGTGATGCCATTGATAACCAACCATCAACTACTAGACCAAAACATACACGATCAAAATCACTCTCTCTTAATGACACCAACTCAGCAACTTTTGCAGCAAGGCCTCAACCTTCTCTACCTAGATGCGCTTCAAGTAGAAGGCTGTTTCCCTCTGACCCTATTATTGAGCGCTCGGGGCAGAGTTCTAATAGGCCAGCAAATGGAGGAAACCATGTTTCTGGTAAACCCAATTCTCCTTCTTCTCTTGTGGATGATGAACAAGGAAAGGAGAATCGATCATGTATTGCTTCTGCAAAAGTTAAGCAATCTCCGGGTAAGAAGCTGGCAAAAATCATGACTCCAGTGAAGAGAACACCAAACAAGCGGGAATCCGTGGAGAAGAGCATGGAGCCTTCTAAGTTACAGGTACATATTTACTCACCAGTTTTTATGAGGAACCTGCCGTACATTACATTATGGTCTTTGTAGTTGATGATCATTTTTATATTGCTCAGCTCGAATATCCGAAAATAACATCACGCCAAACAAGGTAACGGAGGATATAGTGAAGTGCTTGTCCAGCATTTTCTTGAGGATGAGCACATTGAATGACAAAGCTGTTGAACTCAAGAGCGGCTTTGTCATCTCCTGTTGGTGATGGAGGGAATGAAATTCAGGATCCCCATGGCATCTCTGCAGAGTTCAAGATTAGAGATATTGGTCCTTATAAGCATCTTTATACAATTGAAGCTAGCTCAATAGATCTCAACCGTAAACAAATGCCTTGTTTTTGCTCCAGAGATTAAAGTTTTGGGCGTTACTTCACCTAAAGTTCAAGCAGCTATGGTTTGTATTTTACTCATGTGTTTTCAATAATGCTCAGGTTTCTACTAGGGAAGCATGCCCCTGCAAATTCAGAGGGTCTTACCCATCAGCAAAAGCTTGCTTTCTGGATAAACACTTATAATTCATGCATGATGAATGTAAAATCTCTCTCAAAACTAAATGATAGGCCAGAGATTAATAATATGAAATGCAAACATGCAAACACCGTTGATATTTCAGGCGATTTTATAGAATGGGATACCCGAGACTCCTGAAATGGTTGTAGCTCTGATGCTAACTAGATGCTTTCTTCAATGTGATAGAATGAAAGCACGCGGCATTTTCGGATTCGAGTGGTCTGAGCCTTTGGTTACATTTTCACCCAGTTATGGAAGCTGGTCATCCCCTGCTGTAAGTTTCTCTATGAATTTGGTACACAAACTTGGTCACCTCACCATTTCGTTCTCTTTTTTTCCCGAAAAAATTACCAAGAAGCTGCTCATTTAGTGCATCATTATCAGAATCAAGAATAATCGTTGACGATGTAATCCAAAGATTACTTGTAGTTGTGTTTCATCTTTGTGAATATACGTTGGTAAATGTACTAATGTTTATATATACAGAAATGCAGGTAAGAGTTTACACAGCCTCTCAAGTTGAAGAAGAGCTAGAAGCAGCAAAGCGAGACTATTTACAGGCAACAGTTGGAATATCAAGGACAAACAAGTTAATAATTCCTAAACTGTTGGATTGGTATCTACCAGATTTTGTAAAGGACATGAAATCTTTGCTTGATTGGGTATGTCTGCAGCTACCCAATGAACTGAGGAACGAAGCAGTTAAATGCCTTGAGAGAAGGGGAAGAGATCCGCTCTCGCAGTTAGTACAAGTAATGCCATATGATTTTAGTTTCAGGTTGCTTTTACATGGATAAAACATTCTCCCTTTTGATATCTGATCCTGCCTAGAATCTGCTATCAACATTTGATTGCTGGGATTCAGTACAGGGATCATGTAGACATATGTTAACAACAGGGGGCTTGAACAATATGGGATTTGGTTGTGGTAATTGTTTCGTATACATTGATGCAATAATTCCCAGTTGATTCAGTGAATGGTTTAACCTCTGTTAGTCTCTCTACTGTTACTACTACATAAGCTAGAGATGACATTACTGAACAATTGTTGTTGATGACACAGTTTGTGATGGTCCCTGGGTTTTATAATCTTGTCCAAATCCTTACATTACAGTCAAGGACGTTTTGTACCCTTAGACTCTGACAAGCACAGGTTACTCCGACTCCTGAGAACAATTCTCGATTTTTTAGTGCACCTCCAGTTACGAATTTATCTCTCTCTCTCTCTCTCTCTCTCTCTCTCTCTCTCTCTATATATATATATATATATATATATATATATATATATATGTAGACACACACACACAATTTTGTGATTTTTTCTCGAGATTTCTAGTAGTATTAACTGGTTTTGAACTTTTAATCAACATATTACCCTTCATAACCATTGTGTGGGGAAGAAAAATACTAAAATACTGTAAAATTAATCCTTACTTTCATTTTTTATCCTAGTATGGGACCTAATGATCTAATTAAAATTTAAGGATCCAGTTATGACTATACTGATAGTTTAGGGACTAACCTGTACTTAACATAATTTTTCTATCACTTTTTTTTTTTTTTGCTATGGAACAAGGTCTCTTGGCACATGCTTCATGTGTATAAAGATTATTATTTTTTTTTTAGAATAATGTGTATAAAGATTAAAATGTAAACACTTTGAAACATTTTTAATAAAATACTAAAGAGGTATGAAATTACGCTCTTGTGATGCATAATTTAACTTAGAGAAGAAAAGGCAAAAGGCTCTTTTTTTTCTTAGAAGAAATATTTTTCCTGTTGTAAAATATTTTTACTGTATATTTGTTTTGTTACATCAAATTGTGCAAGTTTAAACACCGTAACAATGAAAAGAAAGGTAGGAGCAACATAAATAATAAACGAGTATAAATAATATCATCTTTTATATATATATATATTATTTTACGTACACTTCGATTAATTTTTTAAAGTTCTAAAATTAAAAATTCAAGTAAAAATATCATCTTAAATACTTGATTAATGTGCTCTGTTAGTATTCCCATAGCTTGTATTATTTGTTTAATAATGAAAAACAATCTGTAACATTATATGTAATAATGTTTTAAATAAATCATAGCTTAATAATGTTTTAAATCTTAGTTGTAAAAGTTAAAATAATTTATTTTTATTTATTTTTTTAGGTAAAAAACAATCCCAAAATAGTTTAAATTAATTTTTAAAAAGCACAACTAAATTATTTTTTTTTATACACACAAAAACTACAGCAAAAACACACTGTAAGTGATTAACCAAGGAAATTGAATATTTTTATTAGTAATGCTTGTGTAGA
>Ga0307510_10002113_pt1 | contig 22468 bp, 19 predicted proteins | sample 12_EM_MG_FD_207224 | JGI IMG/M metagenome (GOLD analysis project Ga0307510, IMG submission 207224) | Populus trichocarpa ectomycorrhiza microbial communities from riparian zone in the Pacific Northwest, United States - 12_EM | ecosystem: Host-associated > Plants > Roots > Unclassified | place...
CCCTCATGTCCCTCCCTAGCGGCATACGAGAGCGGTGTCATGCCATCATTGCCTGACTTGTCAGGGTTGACCACTTCCCGCCCGAGTAGTATTCTCACCACGCCCTCATGCCCCCCCAGAGCGGCATACGAGAGCGGTGTCATACCAGAATTGTTTGGCTTGTCAGGGACGACCTCTTCCCGCCCGACTAGTATTCTCACCACTCCCGCATGCCCCTCCCTAGCGGCATACGAGAGCGGTGTCATTCCAGAATTGGTTGGCTTGTCAGGGACGACCTCTACCCGCCCGAGTAGTATTCTCACCACTCCCTCATGTCCCTCCCTAGCGGCATACGAGAGCGGTGTCATGCCAAAATTATTTGGCTTATCAGGGTTGACCACTTCCCGCCCGAGTAGTATTCTCACCACTCCCTCATGTCCCTCCATAGCCGCATACGAGAGCGGCGTCATGCCAGAATTGTTTGGCTTATCAGGGTTGACCAATTCCCGCCCGAGGAGTATTCTCACCACTCCCTCATGTCCCCCCAGAGCGGCATACGATAGCGGTGTCCTGCCGTGATGGTCTGGCTTGTCGGGGTCGACATCTTCCCGCCCGAGTAGAAATTTTACTACTTCCTCATGTCCACCGCAGGCAGCGCGAAAGAGTGGTGTTTCGCAGTAATCACTTGGCTTGGCGGGATCGCTCGCTTCCTGCGCAAGCAATAGTTTCACCACCTCCTCATGCCCATTACAAGCAGCCCATGAAAGCGGAGTATATCCCAAAAAATCTCCTCTGTTGAGATCGCTTTGTCCCATCTCAATTAGGGTGGCCACAACCTCAACAATTCCGAAGAGCGATGCGCAGTGTAGTCCATTGAATGGAAAATAGGCCCTAAAATTCTGACTGTACCCGCGGCCCAGCGCTCTATTCACAAGTAATTCGGTCGATAGCTGGCCCGGGCCATCGTTTTCCTGAAATAGCGCCATTGCAAGTGACTTGGCATGGTCCGAATGTTCTCTTTTGGCATGGACTCCCCAGTATAGAGAGCAATATTCTAGAAAGGTCGTTTCTCGGGAGTTGGAAAAGTGGTGGGATGAAAGGGTCTTGATCTTTTTTGAATTCAGATAGGTGAGGCAGATCTCTGCCATTACCGCGTGAGGTCTACTGAAAATATCATGATGGGTGGAGAGATATTCTTTGAGGGTAAAGTGAATCAGTCGTACAACTGACGCCTCTTTATCCAAACTGATAAGCCCTTGACAGCAGCTCACAACTGTCGATATGGAAGGGACATTTCCCGCATTGAAATCCTTGGAGCCTAGCTCGACTGCTAGGGCGTAGCAGAGCTCATCCGCCGTCAGGGGCCGTTCCGCATGGCTGACCCACATCAAAGCCGCAATTCCGAGCTGTGACTTGCCCCCACCCTGCGCCATGATCCTCCCTATCGTCGCACCGTAGGCGTCCTCCAACCCTAATCCGTCTATCATTTTCCTGAGCCGTTCCCGTCTCCGATATAGGGTGGTTTCTTGCAAGACAGAGTCGATATTTAGAGACACGAGCAAGAACCTAGAGCCATGTATTAGCAGAGGAGGCAGAATGGGATTCCGTGCTCCGCTGCTCCTACCCACATTTCTGATACACTCTCAGGAATCTTCTCCAAAATTTCTGCCTCCAGACTCTCATCCATGGCATCAGGTGTTTCGTCCGCGCTCAACCTGACACGAAGGTATTCGATGATATCACCTTTGGTGGGACATATGGATACACTTATCATTCGTCCACGAAGCCGCTTTTCCATCTCAGCCCGAATGTGTAGCCTTCCTGTCACGAATATTCGAGTCCCCGAGGACCTCTCAAGGATCTGTTTCAATGAATCGAGGACCCTGGCTCGATGCACTCCCTGGCACTCGTCGAGAGCATCAACGCACACAAATGTGGGTTGTGAAGATGTGACTGCCTGTAGCATCTTCACGAGATCGGCAAGTTGCGGTCTGCATCCACCCATAACTTTTTTCTGCTCTTGGAATGCTCTCGATATTTCGTCCGGAATCCTTTCCATTCCGCTAACAATCTGCTTCACCAAAGAGCCGAAAACACTGGTCGCAGACTGATCTTTCCGAGCTGCAAAGTCGAAGTAAAAACACGTGACGGCGGCGATTTGTCCTCTGACCTGGTCACCCAACTTATCCACTACTAGTGAACTACCACCGCGACTTGTTAGCACAGCCCCCCTCTCTCCCCGGGGAATCATCCTGGCTACCTGATAAACGTCTTACCAACCCCTGGGCCTCCACAGCAAAATAGTATTGCACTCTCACCCTCACCTTCCCCGCTCAAACCGCACCATCTCCTGAATTCCTCACTTTGTATGAACCATTCCCCGATATCGTCGACACGGTCCTCCCGAATATCCCGATGCCGTAGGCTGGGCTCTAGGGGTGATAACCAGTTCAGAAGTTGAGACCGATCATCGCCATAATAGTTCTGCACATTCGTATTATAAGAGTTCGTAGTATTGAGGATGTTGCTGCTATCGTTGATGGTATATTGAGACATCTTCTACCCCTGGTGTCTTTCTCTGTTGAACAGGAAGAGCTATTGAGAACGGTTGGTCGATGGTATTCAGTGCAGTGGAAGAAATGCGGGGTCCGGTTAAACTAAAGAGGGGATCTGCTGGTGTTACACTGGCTTGGCAAGTCCTACTCAAACCATCCTGCACGAGATTCGACCTATTCTACAACCAAAATCTGACCAATAGTGACACGAGCGATTGCAAGGAACAAAGGAAGGGAGAATAGGGTAACCTGAGTTACGGATTGGGAAGTGCGAAGCGATTGTGAAATTGTGATGGATAGTAGTGAATCGGGATTTGTTTAGTCGGGGGTGCCGTAAGAACTCGAATTATTTAAGGCATCCTTAATTCCCTCGCTTGGATATGGGGGCGAGCGCACACAGCGAAAACTGACCCCTAAGACCGAGCTTGAGACAAAATAGAAAGAAGGAGGAACCGGAGCATACCGTTACCGATAAATTTTGACTTTACACACTTTGCGGTTTTTACCTAGTTTTCCGATAACTTAGGCAACATCGATAGCGGTTCATGATCTTTGCTTGGGAAGGTGTCACGTTCCGCAGGGGTGGATGCTGCCTAGTCTTGGCAGGCAGGGGGTCTCTGTGTAAGGTTGTGATCCTTCACTTCTCTCGCCCTTTTCCCCCCGACCACGACGGCGACAACAGCACAATGGAGGGACCGTTTGGACTGTGAGTCAAGGCAGGAAAATTTGTGAGAGCGGATAGTAAGAGAAGGATCTCCTGTATCCAGATAGTCGGACAACCACTACGGTAAGTTTGAGCTTTCTTTCAGTTGGATTTTTTTTCTCTTCTTTGCTGTTCTTCAGGTTGATTTTGAATGATGGGTTTGTGGGCCAGCATAGTGAACTTGAGTTGATTGTGATTCGTCGGGTTTTTGTTTCTTGAAGGGGTTTCCCGGGAATTGTTGTTTTCAATACCAGCAAAGGCGACTCCAACGTCCTAGCCTCGAGTCGATTCATCCGAGTTCTTACGGTATGCGTTTCTATCATGGACCGAGTAGTCCACAATAACTTATTTTCCGCGGGGGCATCATGCCCATATCATTTCTGTGACTAATGTGATTGTGCGACAGAGCGGGGTGATATGTTCCCGAAATGGGTGGGGGGTTCCGCTTGTCCAGGTCCTTTTCTATCACGGAGGTCTCGTCTAGTGCGATTAGTGACGAGAGAAATTGGCCACCTGGGTTTTCCATACAGAATGGCCATTTTTGGAAGCTGCCTACCTATCACCAGAAAAATACAGGGATTTTTAGATAGTGCACTCTGGCATGGAGATTCACCTACAGTCGCACCCCGCTATAATGGCCCCCTTTATAGGGAAAAAACCGCAGTTACGAATGAATTGTGGGGGAGTTCGGATGCCTCATACAAATATGCCCGCTATAATGCATTTTATCAGGTAACGAATACGAATTGATTTTTCAGATTTTGTACCCTTGTTCCCATACAAATTTAATCTCCAATAACGGACAACTGGTAACTAGTGAAGCAGATTTGCGTATGTTTGGCTAAAGCCATAATCATACTGAGAGGGATAGAGATTTAACGTCGCTCACCGGGAAGTGACACAACACCGGGAAGTGACACAGTCTCAGATCGCGCAATTGGCAGTGATGTCAAAGCGTATTAGCATTACCGGGACATTAAATTTCATCCGATCACAACAAAAGAGATAGCAGAAGAAGGCCAGAGATGGTATATATACAAATAAGTAGCATGAAGACAAGAAACGGCTAGAAAAAAAAAGGATGTCAGCCCGAGAAGGCAAGGGGATGGAGGATAGGGGGGGGGTCATACCAGCGAATAAAAAGTTGTTAGTCAAAAGTAGACTTGCGAGTTCGTAGACTTATGCGTAAGGTGGAAGGGGGTATGAGTTGGTGGGATGGAGAAAGTGGGCGATGGGCAAAAGGGAGTGGGGGGGGCCTAAAATGATAGCCGAGGACCATTCAGAATCGCTTGAAACCTCCTGTGAATCAATAACCAGCAGATGGGGAGTTTGTGCAAGGGTGATGATATTCATCCGCCATTCCCGGGGTATAGGTGTAGCGATAGTGGAAGGCGTAATACCTCGTTATTTCTTTGTGTTCAAGCACCCTTTTCTAACCAGTATAGGGGTATTTCCAACCTGTTTTCTGCTAGCCAAGAGGTTCTGTTTCTTCTCATCTTTCACAAGACGAGCATCTCGTAGCTCCATTAGAGCTGCCCCATCAAGAACCTTGGCTTCACTCAGCTTTCGGCGGTCTGTAGCATTGTAGAGTTTATCACTACTTTGAAGCTTCAGGCTCATCTCCCGCCAAACCTCCTTGGAAGCTATCTCTTCCTCCAACTGGTGGCCAAGGGAGCTCATTATGCCCTTTACACGATCCAGAGTAGAATCCAAATTCTTGAGGTTGAGGTTGCCAAGTAGGTTGCCAGCTGCCAGGACCTGATGCCGTATTTCACGGCTTCCGCTTGTCTTTTTAATGATATCCAAGGTATCACGCCGCTAGTCAACCTTAGGGTTGAGCTTGCCAAGTACCCGTCGTGCATTTAGGGGAGAGATGCCAGTTGCATCAAAGGATTGGTGAATATTAGGAGGGGTAAAGGTAGCCTGACGTGCTTCTGTCAAAAAAGGAATAAAGATTGACGTTTTAATTCCTATGACATTTTGACCGGAGCGAATATAATTATCGACGGCCACACCATAGAAATGCTGATATGGGCCAAATAGTCCCACATCGAGTGGCTGTAGGAGGTATCTAGAATGGGGGGGAAGGCAAAGGAGTAGGACATTATTGGCAAAGCATAATGATTCAAATTCGAAGGTCATATGCGACCCATGACCATCAAATATGAGTAGCCGGGGAGATCACCACATCTTTCTTGGCTTTCCAGCAGGAAAATATTTTAGAGCCACTGTAGCGCTAGGTGATTATCCGTCCAACCTTTTGGTGAGTAGCTAAACTGGTACATTCTTTCCTTCTCCGTTAAATTCTTATACCACCCCATATAATGCCCGGCACGTTTGTTAATCACAAAAGGTGACACCACAGCTCCATCACCCCCTACTGTCTCGATGACAGTCACCAGTTCCCTTTTCCCATCATGGGTAACACGTGGATTACGTCTTCCACGCCGGCATAGCACCTTTGCCCGTGAGGCTAGTCCCATGACGAATCCCTTTTCGTCCATGTTATAGATCTGAAAGTCCTGCAGCCTATGCTCTCGTATAATTCGTCCAAGTTTTGCAAAATAGTCACGCAAGACCTCGGGATCATTGGCATAGGCGCGCTGTCGCTCCAGACGAGTACTCAACTTCAATGCCAGATCGGGATGCCTTTTCAAGAACCGCGAGATCCAGTTTTTTCCGAGCGCAAGTGGGGTCTTTCCAGTTCGCTTAGATTCCAACTTAATTGCCATATCCTTGACCATATCAAGGCGCGGTGGAAAGCCGAGATCATCCTGGGTAAAGCACCACTTGACAATGGCCTTCTCCTCTGGTAGTGTCAGGCGTTGCTGCTCCTCATGGGCGGTAGCTCGGTCGACAGTGGTGCCTGCCAGGCGTCGATAAAGGGTACGTCGTTTAACATCAAAGGCCTCACTAGCAGCAGGGACATTTGGCTCTTCCCCAGATTTTATTGCGCGAATGGCCCCTTGAAGCCGTTCTTCATAAGTGGGTTCACTATTCTTGGGTGGTGCCATGGTGTTTGTTGTGGTGTTGATCTGTTACACCGTTGGAGAGCGGGGTTATTGATGGTCTAGACACCTCATTTCGGCAGATCCCGGCTTGTGTCACATCTAGGTGTTGTGTCACTTCCCGGTGACTGACGTTACACGACGGGGCTCAACTCCATTGCCGCAGAATTTATCAGGATCGATTTGGTCACTCGTTTGGCGGAGGATGTCCCCGGCTGTCTGTAAATGCCCCAAGAGTAATTGCTCTAGCCTTCACTATCGGATTTATTGCATATGTTACCCAGCCAATCTACCCCAATTCAACTGCTAACCCTCAAAGAACCCTCACAATGCTATCGTAGTCTGCATTATATTCTCCATTCCTGCAGGCTTTTTCGAAATAATACTTAACGGCCCGATTGGGCATTCCACTGCCTCTCTCCTCCGGAGTTACAACAAATTACTATCATAGATACCCACTCATGCAAATACCTGGGCGCAGCAAGTGGTTGAACAGTACTGTATGACTAGTACTAACTTACCTCGCTTTACTAAGAAAAAAAAGGTGTGTATACGAGGCAGTGAATAGGAGAGGGGCAACAACTGCCTTCCCAAGGTAAAAGAAGCAATTATTATTGTTGTTGTTTATTTCCTATTCTTACTTATATTTATCTATCTATTTATTTATTTTAATTTTTAATTTTTTTGTTTTCATATTTCTTTCTTTGCCAACCCCCCCCCTCCCATTTGCTTCTGCTACCCGCCGATCGCCAACCATTAAGGTCTAGAGTCGGATTCTACCACCTCGTAGCAGGATTGTTAAACCCCACAGCCCTATTGATGAGGGGGCTAAGTTCTACAATCTCCCAGTTCCCATAGGGCAGGATTTCTTTAATTCTCCTGCCCTACATGACGGATTATTCAATAATGACTGATTGTCAGCATGGATTGAACTCCTGGGCTCCCGCTATTGCGACAGGAGTGTTAACCACTGCGCCAGCTAGGTATTTCATGAAAGTCAACCTGGGAACTAATATTTATCCTACTGGAAGCCCGACTTTGGGATTTTAATGAGCAGGTAGTATCTCTCTTCTCAACTTGAAGTTGCAGGTAGATTTCAACGGAGGTGTTTCTTACTCCTTAGGTGTTTAATGAGAGATTCTTGGTGGTTTAAAAGAGAATCAGCGGTTTGTGGAGGTTTTTCTTCTTTTCTTTTCTTTTCTTTTCTTTCTTTCTTTCTTGCATTCCGCCCGGCTCTCTAGGGATGCCTCATTTCTGCCGGGCGGGGGGGTTCGCTCCCAGCAAGCAAGCATTGTGGTATAGATTAGATAGTATTTTGAGATAGAACATTTATATACTTCGTACAGTAAATATTAGATAGCACTGGTAGCTACAATTCTGGTCCTCTACGTAAACATCTAAAACATCATCTGCGCTCAAATCTCCAATAAGTTACAGATTCTATTCCGTAGACTTGGGTTTCATCGGTTGAGTTGTGCTTTTTTGTCGGCGTGTCTAATTGAAAACTAGTACTATAACGAAGAAGCCCGTGGGGTGAGAATCTATGATCCTGCTGCTACGGATAGAGCACTAGGCTCTAGTGAACCCTGCGCGAAATCTTGGCAACCAATCCACCCACAAAAAAACTTTAAACCCGCTCTCTGTCAACAACATTTCCATCCCACCATAACTCACAATTCGCCAACCACACATTCTTTTCCGAGATGGCGATTCAAAAGAAGGTGCGCATGGCTCCTAATTCCACAGCTTCCGCTTTATATTAACCCATTTTTCAATTTCAGCACGGAAAAGGTCGTCTCGACAAATGGTATCCCACCTCCCCCACTACCCGCCGCCAGAAATGTTTAAAAGAAGCAATACAGCTAACAGCGCAATAGGTACAAGCTCGCCAAACAAAAAGGGTACCGGGCGCGCGCAGCTTTCAAGCTAATCCAATTAAATAAGAAATACAACTTCCTCGAAAAGTCCAAAGTTCTCATAGATCTCTGCGCAGCGCCGGGTTCCTGGTGTCAGGTAGCAGCGGAATGCATGCCCGTCAACTCTCTAATCGTCGGCGTGGATCTCGCCCCGATAAAAGCTATTCCCCGGGTCATTACCTTCCAGAGTGATATCACGACAGATAAGTGCCGGGCTGCGCTTCGGGGACATTTGAAGACTTGGAAGGCGGATACGGTACTTCACGACGGCGCGCCGAACGTTGGTATAGCCTGGGTCCAGGATGCGTTTACACAGGCGGAACTAGTACTTCAGTCTCTAAAGCTTGCCACTGAGTTCTTGATTGAGGGGGGGACCTTTGTGACCAAAGTGTTTAGGTCGAGGGATTTTAATAATCTGATGTGGGTATTTAATCAACTGTTTAACAAGGTTGAGGCTACCAAGCCGCCGTCTTCTAGAAGTGTTTCTGCGGAAATCTTTGTTGTGTGTAGAGGGTATAAGGCCCCGAAGAGAGTTGATCCGAAGTTTCTAGACCCGAGGACTGTGTTTGAGGAGTTGCCAGATCCGGCGCCGAATAATGAGGCGAAGGTGTTTAACCCTGAGGTTAAGAAGAGGAAGAGGGATGGATATGAGGAGGGAGATTACTTGCAGTTCAAGGAGGCGCCTGTTAACGAGTTTATCGAGACTACAGACCCGATTCAGATGCTTGGTAGCCTGAACAGACTTTCCTTTGGGAGGGAGGGTGGTGATCTTGCAATCGTAGCTGTCTCAAAAATGCCTGAGACGACGAAGGAGATTAGGCATTGTTGTGATGATCTACGAGTTCTTGGTAAAAAGGAATTTAGGGCGCTGCTCAAGTGGCGTCTATCTGTGAGAGAAAAGGTATGTTATCTAATAGCTTTAAAAAATCCCCTAATTCTAATACTACTATAGTTCGGCCTAGCAGTCAAGAAAGCAAACGCAAAGCCGGACGTTACGGAAACTGCCGAGATCGCACCAATGGACGAGGAAATGCGTATAGAAGAAGAGCTCGAGCGTCTCAGGATGAAAGAGCTGGGGGAAAAGAAGCGCTCAAGGCGGAGAGAGAACGAGAGGAAGCAGAAAGAGATTGTCCGTCTTCAATTACACATGACTACTCCTACAGATATCGGTCTAGGGCAAGACGCAGAAGGTGAATCCATGTTTGCTATCAAGAACGTCGATAGAGCTGGTGCCTTAGATAAAGTAACAAAGGGTAAAATGAACATTGTGCTTGAGGAGGATCATAACCGCTCCAGGAAGGACATTCACGTGGGTGATGTGCCGGAGGATGATAACGAGGACGAAACTGCAGATAAGCTGGAGGCTGAATTGGATGGAATGTGTGCTTACCTCTCAGACTCTTTGTGGGCCGCGCACTAACATATGACAGGTATGAACAATACAAAGAAAAGAAAGCAGAAACCGACGCAAAGTACAAAGCCAAGAAGGCCCGGCAAGAGCACGAAGATGGCGAATGGGAAGGCATCGAATCAGATGCCGAATTATCTGACGACGGAGTTGCTATTGAGGCTGAGAGCAGCGAAGGCGAGGACAGCGAAGGCGAGGACAACGAATCTGGGCCTAAAAAACTTACTACCCACCTTGACGGCCGTGATGCCAAGGGCGAAGATGGGTTAAGTAAAAAGGCAGCAATGTTCTTTGATCAAGAGATCTTTCAGGGTATCGCATTCAGTGATCTAGGCGGTGAAGAGAGTGAGGAAGAAGGCGAAGGGAGTGAGGAAGAAGGTGAAGAGGACGAAGGAGGGAAAGAAGGTGAAGAAGCTGGTGATGGCATCGAAATGGAAGCTTGCCCCATCGGAAAGCCCACCAACGTACAACGTGACCGCAGCGAAGCGGGAACGAACGATGGCTTCGGGGCTGAAGAGGAGGAAGACGAAGACACTGACATTGAGATTGCCAAAGCCCAAAAAGACGACAGCTGGGACGCCGAAGAGGAGCCCATCAAAAATGGAAAACTTGGTACATCCCCGTTCCCCGCACGCTGCACGGCACCTGACTAACACCCACCAATCTTAGACATCGACATAATAACTGCCGAGGCAATGTCCCTCGCCCAGCGCCTCGCGGTAGGCAAGTCCTCCGCAAAAGCCAACATAATCGACGACGGCTTCAACAAGTACTCCTTCCGCGACCGCGACGGCCTGCCAGACTGGTTCCTAGACGACGAGAACAAACACTCGAAGCCCAACCGGCCCATCACAGCGGCCGGCGCCACCGCCATAAAGGAGAAACTCCGCGCACTCAACGCCCGGCCCATCAAGAAAGTCCGGGAAGCGAAGGACCGGAAGAAGTTTAAGGCTGCGCAACGACTTGAGAAACTGCGGAAGAAGAGCGCACTCATGGCGGACGAGGAGGGCACGACTGAGAAGGAGAAGGCGGCGAATATCACGAAGTTGATGGCTAAGGCGGGGAAGAAGAAGCCCAAAGCGAAGGTTAAGGTTGTGGTTGCGCGCGGCCCGAACAAGGGGCAGGGAAGGCCCAAGGGGGTTAAGGGGCGGTATAAGGTTGTTGACGCTAGGTTGAAGAAAGATGTTAGGGCGCAGAAGAGGGTTGCTAAGAGGGATAAGAAGAGGTAGTCTGTGGTTTAGTGGACTGATTTGATATATGGATGGGGGTGAATTGGATTGCATGCGAGGTCAAAGGTTTGTTAATCTTCCTTCCTCCCTTTTGTACATTACACTATAATTAGTCTTATGTTATGGGTACTATACGTCAGTTATTGCGCATAGAATGTAATATCGCAGAAGTTGTTCACTTGTTATTCGTGTGATCGCCTACTCAAGCTCATTAAACATCTATTACAAGCGATCCATCGCCGAAGTAAATAAGGAATAGCAGTAGCTAGGATACAAGAGTCATAGAGGTAAGGGAAAGAAAGGAATGAAGGGTGGATATCCGAGTGATAAACGATGATTCACACACGTCAAACATACTCGTACTCCATCCCCAACTGAAAAGTAAATACGTAACCTTAGCAAGTAATCCGAATTCAAAAATCATTTCAACCCCAAGCCTGGGGCTCCATCATCCTTCCTAGCCCTCAACCGTGGGTCTTTTAATTCTTTAAAGTCGAGCCCGCAATCCACCAACATGGTAGAATGAAGCCGTGTGATCTCAATGCAATCGCTATAGACTTTACTATCTTGATTGACGGCCTGAAGTTGACGCTCAAATAAATTCATGTACTCGTCCGCGCGCTCTTTAGCCCAACGGACGAGGGCGCTTGCAAGGCGGTACTCGAAACAGCTATTGTATATTTCGACGGTGTTTTTGATGAGGGTGAACTGTACGAGGGCTACTTGGGAGATGTAGAGAGGGACGTCACCCTCGAATCTGACTTGCCTATATCATACATTTTTTTCAAGTCAGTGCCCTGTGTGATGTGTGACTTTCTAACTTAGGGTGATTCTTGCCTGGTCCGTTTCTTAATGACATCTGATTTAGCTTCTAAGAAAGCCTCTCGCGCACGGTCCTCGAAATCAAGTCTGACGAGCCATTGAACATTCGCTTTGACTGCGCTCTTCTTGGCTGGATTTTCTGTCAGGTCTGTTGTGATTATTGTGGCAAGCCGCGACGCTCTTTCATCAACTTTGAAGTTGATTAGCTCCGCTACGAGAGTGTTGTTACTCGTGAGCGCCCGACCGAGGCCTCGGAGTTTTTCTACGCTAACAACCGCCTCCTCGAACTGGCGGTGTGCGATCCTCTCGTCTAACTCATCCATTTGCCCCTCTACCCACCTCAGATTACGAGTCTGCCCTTCAACCGTAAATAACGCGCTGGTCGAGCCATGCGCGCTGAGACTGTTCAATAAGCCGCCGTTCTCGAGTAGCCTAGGATCACGGCCTGCGAAGAATGTCATGCTATCTCTTCTGCGTAGGTTGTCCTCGCTTTCAGCCCTGAGTGCTTTCCGGAGCTCGTCTGCAGATTTTTTGAACTGACGGAGGAGCTCACTCTTCTTTGAGAGGTCTTCATTTTGGTAAACAAACGACTCTTTTCCCACTCTCAAGTTCACAGCATTCATCACTTGAGCTCTCTTCGCATTTTGTGAGTCGTTCGGAGACAAGTCCACCATTTCGATTTCGGCAAGGGGCCAACATCTTTCAGCCACATTCTTGATCTGAGGAGAGCCGGAGTTCCCGTTGTCTGTTCGCTTCTTCTTCACGGTAGCGACAAGAAGATGGTCATTCAGGAGCACTATGTGTACAATCCGTCGAGGCTTCCAAGTAGCGGCGTTTAACTCGACCCAATGCCGGGATTCCAAGATGATATGCCTCCCGGGAACCGATGGGAGGAACTTTTGTGCCCCTTCAACTTGTTTCCACAAAGCTTGAAGATGGCTCATATGCAAAGCAGTGAGATCGGCTACACTACTCCTATTTGCTGCCTTTCTGGCTTTGAGATCACTTGTGGTGCTCGAATTCTCAGAGTCAGTTTTGAGTGAACCAGTGGTATTGTGTAGATCGCTGAGCAGATTCCGCAGAACACGCATTTCACTCTTAAGCTTGTCGATTTCTTTTGAGATGAGGATAAACTGCGTTCGGTTTACAAACACATTCTTCTGCAAATCGGAGGAGGTTCGGTTACGGATGTCCTTGAGACGGCGTTGGTAGTCTCGAATGTCCTCATCCGAAGCATTCGCCAAGACCGTAGCGACAACTGGAAAAATAGCTATAAGCAATTCAACCAGAACATGCGATAGAAATAGATGTCATACATGTATCCGGATTAAAATTTGGGTCACGAAAGGTATCCAGGTCCAGTTTTACCCCACCGGATTGTTCGGGCTGCTTCACAGGGAGTCGTGCACCAGCCCCAGCTGCAATCATATTTGGTCCCGACGGCAAGTTTGGCATGGCTGGGGCATCACTGCCTGGCTCACCGGGCATAGGGAACCGTGTAGACATTCGTCGTTTGACCAGATCGGCGACCTTGAAGAAATTGATTAGCTCGGTACAGCTCGTAGGAGTGCAGAGAAACCAACCATTTGTTTGTCTCTAACGCGAACCTGGGGAGGCCCCGAAGCTGGCCCAAGCTTTGCACCCGGCATTGGAGGCATGGGGACCTGTCTGCGTAGCCACATATTGTTAGCTTTGAGCAACTTCAGAGAATGTATTTCGAAGTTGGATACCGTGGTGGACCGATGACTGGTTTCACCGAGCGTTTGCCTTCACTCCGCTTCTTTCGAAGGGATAGGCCCTTGGATCGATCTTTATCCATTCTATAGTTGGTGATTCGTGACTATGGTTGTGGTTGTAATGGGGATGGAGGCTGGAGGAGATAGGTGTTCGGTTCTGTGGTCGAGACCACGGAGCAGGGGTCTTCCAACTCTCATGACATGATGATACAAGTATTTGGAACAATGGCGCCCCCGCAAGAATCAGGGACTTTCCAAGTCAAAAAAAACAAAGAGCTTGCATCAAGCATAAGTACAGTATACATTGTACTAGTACATGAATCCGACCAATCTCTATCTCACTTTTGTTATATCTATCACATCCTCTTTCGCTGTGTACTCGAGTATCATTAAATTTTATTCCAAACTGGGTTTCCGGTAGCTTTAAAATACCGATGTGCCCTGGGACGTTGGGTAGGGCAGGGGTAGTGAGAGCGTCATGTATCCCAATTGGGACACAGAAAAATTCTGGTTTTTTCCATATCGACTACGGTACGTTACACCGCACCTATCCGGGGCCAATTTTCTCATCACGGGTCACAGGACACCAAGTTACCGGTGTGGGAATAACTGGCGGCCTTCCCTTATGTGGATGGTGTTCGGTCCAGGCTATCCTTGAGGTGTTGATGTGCGCTTGCGGCTTATCCTGTGGCAATTGGCCGGGTAACTAAGAGCTACTGAAGACCAGACCATTTACAAATGTAGTTGAAGCATCAACCTCGTTCAATTTGTTCGCCCGCTATATATCATACCCTTCATGGAGTCTCCTTTACCTCCACTCCCCTCTGTAGTGGGTCCATATATTCTTCAGGATCTCGTTGATGACCTCCCAATAGGCACCCCAGAAAATCCCAACGCCGAGATTACTTGTTTGCAGTTCTGGGAAGAGAACCTCTATGTCGGAACGTCAACTCATGAGCTATTACATTTCGTTTCTATACCAGCTACTCCAGCCCCCAGCGCTTCTATAGAACCTCCGAAACCAATATACATGCTCGCTTCTCGGCCCCAGCCACCTCCAACTCCAGCTGCTACTGCTACCTTGCCCTATATAAAGAAGATTCTTGTTCTCCCGACCACCTCCACAGCTCTTGTACTATCCTCTGCAGGCTTTCTCTCTTTTTACACCTTGCCGGAATTTTCGCCAGTTTCTGGTGCCCCAAAACTGAAGGATGTTGCCTTTATTGGAGGGCAGGACTTGAATGAAGTTGAAGAGGAGAGGGTAGCTACTGCTCAGGGGAGGCAGGTAAATATGGGGAGGGGGAAATTGATTGTAGTTCTTGCTAAGGGTAAATTACGGATGATCCGGATAGGGGAGGTTGCGAGACTGGTTAAAGATATCGAGCTCAAAGCTCGCGCTGTTGAGGCTGTCAGAAGGAATATGATTGCCTGTATTTCTACAGCCGAGAATTATGCCTTGGTGGACGTCGATAATATTCGTCAAATTCCGCTATTTCCTATATCCTCTATTCCCGCTAGTGACCCTCCCAGCCCGACCGAATCAGGGTCGGATACTCCACAACCCCTTTCACAGGCTTCGGGGTCCCGTGGCGGGACAGCTTCCGGGTCACACCCCCCTCGGACATCATCTCTCACTCCAAGGGAACGGAGAAATAGCTCTGCTACTGCTTCCAAAGAATCTAGCGCAACAGTTCATAATAGATCTAGCAGTACCGGCAGTGTCCGTGGGCAGACAATCAGGCAGGGTTCTCGTGGAAAACTTCCAACCGCCCGGGGTGGCAAACCAATGTCAAAACCGACCCACCTATCACCTCCATCTTCAACCTCCTCTCGACCTCTATCACCACCCGCAGGTTCACAGCCATCATCTCCAACGGCCATTTCCGAAACTGGTCTTGAGGCCCCTTCGAGCAGCAGCAAGGCTTCTTCCGCAGCTTCCTCAGCCACTCCAAGCCCAGGCTCAACTTCTCCTACAAAAAAAACGCCGACGGGGCCCAAATTCCCAGCTAGGACTGAAACTACGATCTCGAAGGGGCCTCTGATGCCACATGTAGCGTCTCCTAGCTCCTCTGAGTTTCTCCTAACAACCGGTACCACATGGGAAGATCCCGGGGTGGGGCTATTCGTGAACGTAGAAGGGGACGTCACGAGGGGCACCATAAGTTTCGAGAAATATCCCGACGAAGTGGTGGTACAGGGTCCTTGGGTAATTGCTGTCATCGCAAGTCGGGCCATCGAAGTGCAGAGGTGGGATGTGGACGGTGGCGAAAATGACAGGGGTGAAGAAAGAGGGTTGTTAGAGATGGATGATAACGGATTTAAGCTTGGCCTGAGCGAAGTAATTGGATTGCCGGGGCGAGTAGTGGGTGCGGCCATGGCGATGTTAAGGCTTGAAACGCTTCATCTACGACCCGGCCGCGACCCGGAAAATAACGAATCGCCTGAGTTAAGTCAGCGGAATAACGAAGAAAGGATAATTGCAGAGAGAATTTCGACCGTTGGGAGTAGTGTTGTGGCCTTCAAAGGAAAAAGAATATGTGCGTTGGTGGAAAGTCCTCTGGTACTACGATTGGATTCATTGTTGCCAACTTTCAAGGACGGGACACCCAAAACTAGAATTCGGAACATTCTGAAGACCCTCCGCAAAGTTGATGCCATCGAGCCAACTACTGAACGAGACTTTCATGAGGTTTCCTATATTCGTCAGAAATGCGGTATGCTTCTCCTGGGTGAGCTGCTCAAACTAGAAAAGTTCGAAGGGACCGACATTCAGCCAGACGAGATCATATTATCCGAGGAAGCGCTTATAGAGAGCGCAGTGGATCCCCGAGTTGTGCTTGCTATGTTTGGAGGTGGCTTCGTTGAAGACATTGTACTAGGCGAGGGAGGTGTATGGGTTTATGGAGGTATCAAGCTTCTCTTTGATGAAATATGCTCTCAACGTGCGGAGTGGCAAGAGGGTTATCAGAGAGATATACTACTACTCTTAAAAAGATACCTAGCCGTTTGGAGACGGAAGAAGGGATTCGGTAGTATTTCCCAGGAAAAAGAGGTATTTGCCACAGTTGATGTCTCCTTGATCCGTGTTTTGTTGATGCTCGATTCTCCTGAGTATCTGCCACAGAAGGGATCCACTATGGTATCTGAGGGCAACGCACGAGGCGAGCTGTATTCATTAGTTGATCAAGATGTGGATGAATTCGAAGCTATATCAAACCTTCTTCGGAGCTTTGGCCGGCTTTATGTTCTGAGCATCCTACTTCAAAACAGGAAGATGTATCGAGAAGTGCTGGTCACGTGGAAGAGAATTCTAGAAGAAGGAGACACAGCAGGAGAGTTTGAAGATGGGGAGGAGAAAGTGAGAAATTACCTTCTAAAGTTGAAAGATAGGTCACTTGTCGAGGAGTTTGGTAAATGGCTCGCGGCGAGGAATCCCAAGTTAGGAACTCAAGTCTTCTCGGATAATAAAGCAAAAGCAAAATTCGAGCCGGAGAAAGTTCTAGAGATTTTAAAAGAGCATGCGCCAACAGCAGTACGGATTTATGTTAGCCAGTTAGTCGAAAATGGGAACACAAAGTATGCGAACGATCTAATACTTCTGTACCTCGACGATTTAGTAAAGGTCCTCTGGGAGCTCCCCTCTGCATCTGAACGACTCAAAGACTCTTACGAGTCCTACCGAGCACTTACTTCACCAAAGCCAACATACCGAGAATTCATCGCAGACAACTCACTACCGCCAGTAGGAACAGACGGCGCAGGAGATACATCAGAGACAAACTGGTGGCGCAATCGCCTGCGTTTTCTGGAACTTCTCAGTAGTGAAAGCCCTTACGACGTTTCGAAGATTTTCAGCAGCCTAGTTAAATTTCGCGAAGTTTTGGTTCCAGAGATGGTCATACTCTACGGGAAAGAAGGGCGCCACGAGGATGCTATCCGACTTCTAACACACGGACTCAAAGACTTCGATACTGCAATAAACTATTGTCTCTTCGGGGGGCTGTCTATATTCCAGACACGGAAAATCATCACGGACCGCGACGAACAGAAGACGCTCTTCGCAGTACTTCTTGGCGAATTTCTCAAATTAGAAGATTACCAGGAGCGCATGGAGCAGACAAGAAACTTACTGGAGCGATTCGGTGGCTGGGTCGACGTAACCCATGTTCTTCAAGTTGTACCCGACAATTGGAGTGTGGAAATGTTGAGTGGATTTTTGATGAGTGCTTTAAGAGGGTTGGTTAAAGAAAAGGCAGAGGCTAGTGTCATGAAGAATTTACGAAGAAGTGAGATTCTCAGGGTAGAGGCAGACTATGTTGCGCGATGTGACGATATTGGGCCCACCATTGAACGGTGATTCCTGTAGTTTCCTTTCTTCCCTTATTAGCTTGCCCACCCCCCCGTTTCTTTTTCCCGTTGGACAGGGCTTTGAGGTGGCGTTTCAGTCTGTTACAGTATGATATCTCTTTTTCTTCTTCTTTTTCGCAGAATTAGGTAATGTTACAAGAGGGGATATTGGTATAGATGATGGGGACGAAAGAGATGGCTCTGGCAATGGTATGGTGCCAGTTTGCTTGTGTTATAGGAATGATCACAGAAAAAATCTTCACGATCATTTTTTGAGAGTTCAAGTTCATTTTTCCATGAATTTCCTGGTGGGCTTCCAGACGAGATCTCTATGGAGGGAAAAAGAAAAAAAGCATAATAGCCGAAGCAATTTTTAATCCTTTTCCTCACGACAGAAATACCCCTCACTGCCTTCAAGGTAAGGGATAGGTATAATAGTCCAGATTGACACAATTACAACACCCCGATGCCCGAGAGGAAGCCAACCCCCCATAGCCCTAGGGATTGGCCGGATATTCCTACCTAATAGGATACTCGCTGATATAGCGAAAATGAGTGCGTATCCGTTACAAAAGGTCTATAAAAGTTATAATAATGTCTCCCGCGAGTCGTCCCAGCTCGTGCAGATGATGGACCCAAGTTGAGGTTTGTTGGTAGTCACCCCCTATCACTCGTTAAATTTAGGTGTGAGGTATAGTAAAAAGTAAATAAAGTATAACAAATAAAGAAGCAAAAATGTTGTGAATTACGAGTTGTAAAGAGTGAAAGTATTCGTAGTAGTTATTCACATTATCCTCATAAGAACACCCATAGACGACTATCTTCCATATCAGGGACCTATGACCTGAACGATATCCGTTTCAACTTCTCAATCAACTCATTCCAGCCACCCTACAACATTCCGCCCTTTCCACTCCATTTCAACCAGTACATTCCATTCCATCAGATCCATTCCATCCTTCCAACATCATTCCAGACAATCCGTCCACTCCAACCATTCTGCCCAACTCCGAATTCCCACATCCCACTTCAGCGGTTATCTGGAAGCATACCAGCCATTGCTTACAACATGAGGTCTCTTGAAGTTCGTATCCAGATAGTCCCCCTTCGTTATGGATTCATCCAGCGATGCATTTGGAAGTATGGCTTTTAGTTTTAGGACGGTGCGGTTTCGGTTACCAGCCGCTCTGGCTGTGTTTAGACGACGTGATGTTCAGAGGATCTCACTATTCTCTGCTCCGTGGCCATCAAGCAAGAGTGGCAAGCAGAGTGCCAGCGAGTAAAGCGTATTGCATGGCATAAAAGGGGCCTTTGAAGAAAAAAAGGGTTAGGGATTCGTTTTCTCTCTTGCTTCCTGTAATATAGGGTATCAGCATTCTGCCGTAGAACTAGCTAAGCTTATCTATAGCGGCGGTGGTCATTGACTCTGGCAGGGCACTATCTCATCATTTACCGCCTTAGGAAACGAATTTTGAGTGTGAAGCGCTAGCACTCGAGCCCCGTACGTACTTGGACACCGCATCACCCTATCACAAGTACCTAATAACTGCGTATAAGAATTCCCTAAATAAATATTATAATACACGACTACACTATAACCCCATCGAGGGAACCCACACCACCTATCACGCTAAAATAAAACAAAATAACCATTACTCTTCCTCCCACCCAACACAAAGACTCTGACCCCCGCGAAGCCAACCCCCCAACTTGAACTACAAACATAGCAACAACAACAGCAACAACAAAGCCGATAAATCTGGGGTAGTGATGACCGGTGAGATGTGATGACGGCGGTGATCCTAGCGGCGACAGCGGGTTCGGTAGCTAGGGGGAAAAAGCCGGCGGCATTACTATTACTATCGGCGATAGTGTTCGTGTTAGTGGTGGTATTATTATTCTTACACAATCCCATGCCTGGTATGATACATGGGGCATCTGTTGCGAGCTAGATTTCTTGGTAGCCCGTTCCAAAACGGCCGGCAACTCGACGCCTCAAGAGCACAAGGTATCACTCACAGAAGGGGGCAGGGAGGGTCCCAACTCTCGGTTCTCTGAGTGGATGATCAGTATTGCAGTCTCCGACTTTATGTACCAATACCGTCGAAGCATCCAAAGATGACGGGCGAGGGGGTGAGGTCCCGGAGCAGTAATCTTCGAAAAGGCTTGGGCAGCGGATGCCACTCCCATCAGATCAACATCAGCCATTGTTACTGCACACATTAAAGCAAAGTAATAGAGGAAACTTTACATATCTCTCTCGGCTGGAGCGAGGGTGTGGGTGCCAGTATGAGGCACCTAAAGGGTAATTCAAGAAGTTAGGGTAACTTAACACACTCCAGATTGTGGAGTGGCAGTATTGTTTTTGAAAGCTATTATACAAGGTTATGGTGGAATTTCCCCATCAACGGCCGCCAGGAGCCAAAACCTGTTTCATCGCCGTTGGCAGGTCACCTACCAACTGGTTGTGACTCCATTTGTTACAATAGATGTGCGTAGAACATGTACCGGGTGGTGGTAGTGCTGCGTACGCTTTTCCGCAGTTGGATGATTTCCTAGTGGTGGCCTTTCCTTGTTGTTTTGACGCTTTCTTTCTTTTCGGCTCTCTCTCTCTCCCCCTTAGCAATACAAGTTTATCGCCTTCAGGGATACAATTCGCAACACCATTACTCCTCTTCCCCACTCCTACCAGCTATCACTGCACGATCACGCGAATATACTCCTTGGCAAGTAGCAGTTATATCAACACTGTTTGATGATTGCAAAACTTTCAAAAGAATCCAGTAAATTTTGACAGACTAAGTATACAGACAACTCACATAAATACAGTACGGTAACACCATGATTCCCTCTATCCCACCCATCCGCCCACTAATACCATACCATCTATCATAACAGTAAAGAAATTCAAGTGGTCAATGGCACGTCAATCATGATGAACGCATAACGCCAGGAGCCCCAAGCACATACTTATTTCGCCCTCCGCCTTGACCTCTGGGTCTGGCCAGTTGTCCCTGAGCCCACATCATCAGATTTGATCAGAAACTCGTCTGTGTCAGTATCTAATTTTCCCCTGAGGACACTAAGAGCGATAATCCCAGTGGAAAAGACTGCCCATCCAGACTTTGCCAAAGTGTTGACTTCATTATCCCCTTTCTCGCTCCCAAGAACTAGCGTCTGCTCTCCGTCCCGCTTTACACCCTTAGGCGCCTTCTTCGCAATGTTTCCGGCACCGGCGGCCTTCAGCATCTCTACCAGACTTTCCTCTTGTTTCCCGGCTTTGAGCTGGGAGACCAGAGCCAGGGTGATATTAACATTCCAACCCTTGAGAACCGAGTTCTCACCTTGCCGACCTCTTTTAACGGCGGCAGCTAAATTGAAGCCCCATTCCTTCTCGTGAAGCGGATCATTCGGTATATATGGCTCAGGATCTTCGCTTATTAGTATCCAATCAATGAGGATGGCCAAATCAATAGAACATACCCAAAAAATAGCCAATCTCTTTGCTATCGATCAACCATTGATCCTCAACCACAGTTTTGCCCAAGGCAACACCGATTGTCAGTTTAGGCGTCCTCTTCAACTCACCAGGGCCTACTACCAGAAAGTTGACACCTGGAGCACTGACGTTGTCCATTTTCTTAGCAGTGGCAGTGCGAAGGAACTTTTCGATATCCTAAAACAATAGGTCAATCGCATTAGTAGAATACTTTACATATTTCCATCGGCTTGAAGTCAAATACCTTCCTGCCATCGAGGCCGCTGTTGCTAAAGACAATCCTAGGGGCATCTCCCCCATATCTCTCGCGAGTTCTAATATTAATACTAAGGCCGTCTCCCTGGTTCAGATCTTGCTCGCCATTTAGGCTGACCTCCTCGCTTGCATTCCTCGAGCTGGCTCCTCTCTTTCTAAGAGGAGTTTTCTTCGGTTTTGCCGTACTCTTCTTGCCTATTGGTTTCGGGGCCTTGATCTCAACTCGGTCCAAAGTTTGAGTTTGAGTTTGCGTATCTGAGGGGACCGTGTACTGAGTATCGCCACCTTCTTTTTGTGGAATCTCTATCGGAGGAGAAACTGCCAATGACCTTCTGGTTCTTACTCCTTTTCTCGTAGCAGGTTGGTTGGCATGCTTTGGCTTTGGAATTCTAGCCTCGGGTTCTTCTGTAATCTCCCGTGAAGACTGGCCCCCACCTAGAGCCCCTGCCTGTTCTTGAGATCCCCGGTGTCCCACAACCGCTGGCGATTCTTCGAGCGCCACACCAACGCTTAGTTCCTCGTCGGATAGCTTCTTCCGGCCTTTACGCTTTGGTGTTTTTGCAGGCGCAGTCAGTTCAGCCTCCTTCCCTCGGGCAGAAGACTCCTCATCTTGCAGCTCCTGGAGCTGTTGCTGGACCTGTGGGCCTTCCCCCTGTGGAGGAGACCCGGGAACAGCCCCTTGAACCTCACTCCCCGAATCCTCAGGCTGACTTTGTACAATTTTTCGGCCTCTTAACCCCCTACGAGCTGGGGTAATAGTTGCCTGATTATTGACAGTCCCCTCCGCGGGGATATTTTGGAGTTCGGGCCCTGCTTTCCTTCGCTTATTGGTGTCCTTTCCAGGCGTATTTTTCCTACGCCCTTCGTCTTTGCCGGCAACGACTTCACTCGGCGACTCGAACGCTTTCCTCTTCTTTTGACGCAAAGGTGTGGACACATTCTTATCAGCATTTCCATCAGACCGATCCACGTGCTTTCGATCCGCAGGACTCTGCTCTGGAGACTTCTTGG
>Ga0307510_10002114_pt1 | contig 22465 bp, 21 predicted proteins | sample 12_EM_MG_FD_207224 | JGI IMG/M metagenome (GOLD analysis project Ga0307510, IMG submission 207224) | Populus trichocarpa ectomycorrhiza microbial communities from riparian zone in the Pacific Northwest, United States - 12_EM | ecosystem: Host-associated > Plants > Roots > Unclassified | place...
TGACCACAGCATTGAGGGAATCTATCTAGGTTTTAATAGCCCGGTCTCTCGGAATTGTCGCTCATACTCTTTCTTCGTCCCCATCTTGCTTATATACACGTACATGCTCTCACTCTCACGCTCCCTCGGTTGTACTCTACAGGGGGCACGGTAAAATAATAAATAAATAAACAAAAAGCCGAGGAGAAGGGGTGGGGTGGGCTGATGACGCACGGGGTCCTTTCTTTTTGGAATCGACAGTACATTTGGAGCAGCTGGATGGAATAAAAGTGAGTAACAACCAGCAAAGGGGGGGGGCATAGAAAAACAAAGAAAAAGGTATGGGATGACAAACCGGTTACCAGTGCCCTCGCCTCGGGTTTGACTGGGTCAGGAGCAGGAAGCGCGACAGCCCCAGCCGCGAGAGCGAGGAGAATGAAGGACAGGTTGGTGGTGATGCGCATAGTGATGGACAGAGGTGTGTATAAACAGGATAAACAGTGTGCTATGTAGATTGGATAGCGATGAGGGGGTATAGTCCGAGTCGACTGAGGGCTACTGGGGACCGTAACGACCCTTTGAGGCCTTTTATGCATCCAACATCCAGGGAGCGCTAGGTTTACTACCACACCCAATTTTTTTTGGTAACGAAAGCTCTTCTTTCTGTCGGAGATGTATGACCGTTAGTGACGAAAGCGACCATTGTACAAATTCCGAGCCGAGCCATGCAATTGCGTACAATCTCCTCAGACACTGATGCCCCAGTTCAAGTCCGGCACGATCACGACATCAGTTTCAATGAGTAGACAGTCCTGTAAGGCTTCGAGAAGGCGCCGCTTGAGCAGTCAACTTCAATCATCGTAGACAGAATCACGCAGCATACCACTAATCCTGCGTGCTTGACGGATTTACCAGCCGAACCCTCGTTCAGCCAGTACGAAGATCTCACTGACTCCTTGTTCAGTCCTCTCAAAATTTGACATGAGATACTATATCTAGTGGTTCACGTCAATCCATTCCACTTTTTTGTGAGAAAAAGCAACTGCAGTGAGATGAGGAGAAAGTCACTCTGCAATGCGGCAATGCCTGTCGACAAAGTGCTGCGATCATGCATGATTCTTGATTCTGGAGTGTCGCCGTCGCCAAACAACTAGCGGAGTTCCCAAACCAGATGCATAAACGCCCGGTAGGAGGGATTCGACGTTCCACCCGAAGTACCATCGTGTGTAGTCGCGATACTGTAGTCGGGGTATCTTGAACAGGCAGTAGAATTGACCAACGCACGCAAATATCTTGACAGATACTACGCTGCAGAGTAGAGAGACCTCGAGAATGAAAACCAACCAGCCCTCCGTGTAAGGAGCTAAGCCGGTAAAAGCATAGCTCGTGGGTTCTGTAATGCAGAACGGTGCCTGCGTGCCGAGTTCGGGGATGTGCCCCAGGTGACAGAGAGAGAGGGAGAGGGAGAGAGGCCGCGATCCCGAAGATTCGAGAACGCGCAGATGGGGACCGGGAGAAGCGTAGATGCCGGTGTGTTGGCGTCGAGCGTTGGCGCGTTGACGTGATGAGGCGGCGACGATGGCGGAAGGCGATAGCGGTGACGAGCGATGAGGGCGAGAGTGAGCGGCGAGGACGAGAACGGACAAGGGCGAGGGCGAGCGAGGGGTGAGGCGTGAGATGAGACAAGGAGAACAGAGAACGGAGAACGGAGAACGGAGAAAGATAGTCGCGGCGCAGCGGGCTTGCGAGTCGTTACACAGTCGGGGATCACACACGGAAATGAGGGGGATGAGGCCGCGGTTGCCTTCTATCCTGATCTGATATTGACAAGGCCAGACCAGGGTATTTATACTACAACGGCTACTCTATGCGCGAAGTAAGTAAGAAGAAAGAGAAAATAAAACGAACGTTTGAGCCGGCGACAGGCTGCGCGGCGTCGTATGGAAGTGAAAACGATGTTGAAATTTTACTATATTGTCGCGAAGGGTGCGACGTCGAGACAAGGCGGCAGGAGCGAGGAATGGTTCGGCAGTACTCGACGCCGACCTCTAAGTCTAATGGAGAAAACGAAAAATGAAAAGAAAATGAGCTAGAATAAAGAGGGGAAGATACGCAACGGAACCCGAATCCTTCTACTCCGAATCCTTCCTGATCGGTCCAGACCTCGGGACGGTCGGCAAGGGCAGCGCACTGCGCGTGCAACGAGGGGCGGTGTCATCTTCGGGTTTGTTGTTGGCCGGTCTGATCTGGGCGATCCGAGTCTCTTCAGCCGAAGAGGCTTGGTGAGTGGCGAGCGGAATGTCTTGACTATATGTGGCCTGGGTCTGATCTGCTGACAACGAAGGCGGGAGGTGGGGAAAACAGAAGGAACGAGGGGACGAGGAGGAGGGGAAGTGCGTGAAAAACTCAACATGTTGACTTTGCGTTGCTTGTGTCGCGTCGTCGGGCTCGGGCGACTCGGGAACCGTCACGTGGTCGGAAATGGCCGATTCCGAGGCCACAGCGTGTGCACGCTCTACAGTTCTGAAGTAGCTCTTGACGAGAAGGGAGCCGCAATGCCAGGCGAGCGACGGTGCGAGAGAGAAGGTGTGGGGCAGTGTGGGGCGGAAGCAGTGCGAGAGGTGCGAGGCGGAAAGGTGGACGCGCGCGGTAGCTGCCCAGTGCCCACGCTTTCGGGATTTGGGGCTTTTGCAGATGTTTGCAGGCCCACCCATGCGGTAAAATTCTCGGAGAGCGTGGATGTAGTGGCAGGCACGAAGCTCATCGGCCGCATTACACTGACCTTGATAAATGACACGCTGGGAGAGGATCGTTGGCTCGCTCGCGATTGGGGTCAGTGTTGCGTTCGAGAACCCACCAAATTGCGGCGAGATCTGACCAAGGAGTACTGCTCTCGGATCACAGGTATCGGGGTATAAGTCCCTTTACCTTTCGATGAGGGACTGCAACAGTTGGAAGGAAAGGACCCGTTAGTACGGCGTCATCCAGTGTCGGAGCGGAGCCAGTCGTGACCTGCATTGGGTTAGGGTTACATCCACACGTGACGCATGAAGTCCAACCAACCTGCGTTGCCAATATTAATACCTTAGCTCCGTCATGCTCACCACCTTCACTGTCTTGTCACATCCTCGCGATTGGAGGACGCCACTTCTCTCTAAGCAAGGTCCGCACCTTCGAGAACAATAATACATTTTGATTCAAGGAACTGCGGACCTCGGTGAGCCCCGCAAGATTGTTTGTAGTTCTCGACTTGGTGATGATGCATGGCGAACACTAGTAGTAGTAGTGCAGGCGAGGGTCGTCTGATGTCTTTGAATCAGCCGCCCGCCTCCGAGTCTCTGTCCCCAACTTGTGTGGGAACGACGGTAGAATTGATCGGCGAGTCTTACTTTGCGCAGTGAAACGACCTCGACGACCAAACGAACCCACCCTCTGCCTGTGACCCGGGAACGATGTGCGGTATATACGAAGGGCTGATCCTGGGCGCATCGTGACACGATATCAACCAGATCCTGCAATGACTGCTGCAGCTCTAGCACTCCCAAAAGTTGGACCATTGGTCATGTATCATATTACTGTCACGGTAAGGGAACTCGCGCCGAATTTAAAAGCCCCAGCACACTCGGAGTCCTCGAATGCCTAAGGGGGGTTACTAACACGGTCACACACTTCGCACATATAACCATTCTACTAATTGTTCACCAGATCCTCTCTAGGTACAATAATATCAATATTGTTTGTGACCACAGCACTGAGGGAATCTCGCTAGGTTTTAATAGCCCGGTCTCCCGGAAGTCGCTCATACTCTTTCTCCGTCCTCATCTTGCTCATGCACACACTCTCACTCCCACACACACCTCTCCTCACAACACCATACATGGCCGACAATCGAACCTACAGGGGGGGGACACGGTAAAATAAGAGAAAAGAAAAGAGAAAGAACAAGCTAAGGAGAAGGGGTGGGGTGGGACGATAACACACCGGTTTTCCTCTATTGGGATGCGACAGGGGGCCACGGGCGAGGCCGTGTTTGTGAGTCACGGGCCACACCAGAAGCAGCTGAAAGTAAAAAAGGTGAGTAACAATCGGCAAAGGTGGGCATGGTAAAACAACAACAAAAAGGTGGGGAGAAGGTATGGGATGACGCACCGTTTACCAGTGCCCTCACCTCGGGTTTGACTGGGTCAGGAGCAGGAAGCGCGACAACCCCAGCAGCGAGCGCGAGGAGCATGAAGGACAGGTTGGTGGCGATGCGCATAGTGATGGACAGATATGTATCAACAGGTGAAGGTTTGCCTAGGTGGATTGGATAGCGATGAGGGGGGATACTGTACTGTAGTCCGAGACGACTGAGGGCTACAGGAGAGGTGGGTCTTGCGAGGACACGACCCTTTTATGCATCCAGGGAGCGCTCGGTTTACTACCACACCCAATTTTTATTCCCTCTCTGCCTGCGATGTATGACCGTTTAGTGATGACCCGTACAAATTCCGAGTCGAACCATGCAATTGCGTACAATCTCCTCAGTCACTGGTACCCCATTTCAAGTCCGGCAAGATCACAACACCGGTTTCGGTTAGTAGACAGCCCTGTAGGCTTCGAGAAGGCGCCGCTCGAGCAGTCAATTTCGGTCGTCGTAGACAAAATTATGCGGCGTACTACCAATGCTGCGTACTTGACGGATTGACCAGCCGAACCTTCGTTCGGCCAGTACGAACATCCCACTGATTTCTTGCTCAATCCCGCCAAAATTCGACTTGAGGTACTATATCTAGTAGTTCACGTCAATACATTCCACTTTTTTGTGAGAAAATGCAACTGTGCGGTGAGATGAGGAAAGTCACTCTGCAATGCGGTAAGCCAATGCCTGTCGACAAAGTGCTGCGATCATGCATGATTCTTGATTCTTGAGTGTCGCCGTCGCCAAACAACTAGCGGTGTTCCCAAACCTGATGCATAAACGCCCGGTGGGAGGGGTTCGACGTTCCGACCCGAAGTACCATCATGTATAGTAGTCGGAGCATCCTGAACAGGCTCGGGCTGTTAGGACCGTGGAATCTACAGTAGAATTGGCCAACGCACGCAAATATCTCGACAAATATTACTGCGCAGAGTGAAAAGATCCCGAGAATGAAGACGAACTAGCCATCTGTGTAAGGAGCTGAGCCGGTAAAAGCCTAGCTCGTGAGTTCGGAAGTAGTTCTTGAGGAGAAGGGGGCGTGATGCCGGCCGAGCGACAGCGCGCGAGAGAAAGTGTTGAGCAATGTGAGGCGAAAGCAGTGCCAGAGGTGCGAGGCGTAAATGTAGTAGGCGATGGGGAGGTGTAAGATGGTCAGCTAAGGTGAGTGAGAATGGCGAAAGAAACACGAAAAAACACAGGACCAGAGGAGCGACTGACGGCAGGGTGGATCGGTTCGTCGTCAAACGGTCGGGCAAGAGCAAGAGCACGCAAAAATAGAAAGAGAGAGGCCACAGACGCCTGCCCTTGAAAGGCAAGTTGCAGGGGTTCATATATGTGAGTCCGGGGTAGCAAGAGACAAGTACTCTACGCGTAGCGCAAGGTGAGTTAGAAGGGAAAGGAGAGAAAAACGAACGTGAAGGCGGTCCTGCCGGCGACAGACCCGCACGGCGATGTCGACGAGGAGCAGCGATGTCCGGAAGGTGAAATTTTACTGAATCGTGGCTAAGTGCGTGTCGGCGGGCGTATAGATGACGAGGGTGAAGGAGGTGCGGCGTCATTCGATGATAAAAGCCTAAGGTGAAAGAGGAAATACTAGGATGGAGAGCGGAAGATCTGAAGCAAAAGGAGATAGGGAAACTTACAAAGAGAGACCTGAATGAGCCTATATATAGTGACACCATTTCCTAACAGAGATGTGGTCTGGACCGAGGCCCGACTTGCAAGGGGGCGGGTGCGACGAGTGCTGCATGGTGCGACGGGCCTTTCGAGGCAGCGAGCACTTGTGACATCGGCTGACAGGCTTGGGCGATCCGTTGGCCGTAGGACTTGGGGTGCGACGAGGGGGGTGGAAACTTGGCCATTAGGGGAAAGGTGTAGATCGTGATTCATTTGGCGAGGAGGGTGGAAGGTGAAGCCGGTGAAGGGTTGTAGGCGTGGCGTGCAAGACGTAGAGAATGGGAGGCCATCCTTACACTCTGCGGCCTATAAAGTAGACATATGTGTACGAATCAGTCCAGGACTGGTCATGCATGTGCCACCAGAGCACGATCTTATGTCTTCGTACGAATGCAGTGGATGAAATGGACCCCGTTCGGAATGACGTAATCGGGTTTTCCCTTCTGGTTCGGGACCTGATGTTAGCGGACCTCATGGCAAACGCATTGCCACCCGTGACTGCCATGGGTCCCCCTCGAAATAAGTTACTTGATCTCCCTTTTTCGACACCAGTCATCCACCACTACTCTGTTTCTGCTCGTGTATCTTTACGCTCCTCACTTCCCCCATCGATACTCTAGAATCTAGATCGATTCCCCAAGTTCGGCGAACCGTCATTTGAGTACTATATGAAGGACATTAACACCCTCACAAAAGAGCGGCAAACCCAGATTCTCGAAGCAATCTCCGAATGTCGACTTTTCGTCCAAACACACGAATCGAGCCTTGATTCATACGCTCGGCTGAGAAAGTAAGGCTTCGAACGAGATGCGCCCCATGGCTCAGTCCTGACGATCCTTCGATAGTGTGGCCCAACTTGTGGATGATGCGTTGAACTCCGCTATGGAGGCCGAAACCAAGATGGCAGACGCGATCGAAATATTCAGAAGGGCCATCAATGGGACAAGTGATTTCAAGGAGCATCCTCCCAACGTACCTGCCATGCACCAGAAGAGGGACGGGGCTGTTACCGGTGAGATGACCACAGCAGACACGGACGATACGTCATGGGACCTAGTAGATGGGCCGGAAAGGAGTCTGTTCCCAAAAGTGGGCCTTGTATCATTGCTCCACCTTTCACAGCTGATCTCTCCCAGCGAACGGGCAACGGGTCATCAGTACCGACGAGAGTCGTTGAGTTTGTTCTCCTAAGGTTTCCTTCTGACGAAAGTCCCATCGTTATCAAGCGTGAGCTCCGACTCATCAATGGCATATCAGTATCTAATCTGGACCTCAGTGGTGCTAAATGAAAACCCAAGCATGGCAGAAATTCTGTGGAATTTGGGCCGTTTCAAGGACGAAAGGCGTCTTACTCTAAAACAGAACCCGCACTTCTACACATATCTCCCGGCATCGCCGGAGGTATATGGGGGTGAATTCGAGATCGAGCCAACAGAGGACTTTCGACATGCGAACAAGTTCTATGTCCTCACAGATAGGTCGGTTCTTGTCTACATTGAGACTGATCAGTACTCGCGATGTTTTGGAAACTCCTGGTGCCTGAACAGTGCCATCATTTTCAAGGGTGAGCACGTTTGTTTTCGTTTCCCTTGATTTCTGCCGTTTCTGATGTCTTTCCAGACCTCAGGGGGAGGCTTCAGGGCGAGAATATCATCAAGGCATCTCTCAAAACCGCACACTGGCAGTTCTGCACACAGCCCTCAGGGTCCCACGATCCTAAATCCGAGCGCCCAGGGATTGGTCATAGACGCCAGCTTACTCTTACACTGGATTGCCCGTGTGAAAACTGGAAACAGCAGATCAACAATCTGCACAGCTCTAGTTTTTCTGGTTATCTCAATTTACGCGTCTGTTCTGGGCGGGTCCCATTCAACAGTTCGGTACGTTTCAATATCAACGCCGGTATTTTGTCCTAACTTCGGCACAGCTTCTGGCTCCTTTGCCACCAACTTCTCATAAACCTCGATACAGCGTGGCGTACAGAAATCTTATTCATATCAATATGCTCGACTACGATTCACTCCTCAACATCTTTAATCACTGTCGGCTGGGGGATGTCAATAGTTGGAATCGCCAATTTACGTGGCGCAAGCTCGCCCACGTTTGTCGAAAGTGGCGATACCTCATATACGACTCGTCATCCCTCCTGGATATGTGTCTTCTTCTCACGAACGGTTCCCCTCCCATAGACTCGCTAGCCCATTTACCACCCATGCCACTCGTCATCGAGTGCAGAAATAACACTATAGCCTGGGTCCTACACGATAAAGAGAACATATTTACTGGACTCCAACGGAATGACTGCGTTCGACGCATCGTCCTTCAGGCTCCTTCTCCGAGCTTGCGAACCTGCCTCGTAGCATTGAGTGAACTTTTTCCGCAATTGGAGCACCTCTCTATCGAGTCCACCACAAAGGAAGAGGCGAGCCTGGTACTTCCTGGCACATTTCGGGCGCCAAATCTTCGCCACCTCGCATTTCATGATATCGGGCTTCCAGAACAATTGTCGTTACCTGCTTCTACAACCGCTCTCGTCACACTCACACTCACACACATTCCTGCCCCTTACTACTTGCATCCGGGGCATTTGGTCACGCAACTCCAAGATCTTCCCTATCTCGAGGAACTGTCGATTGGTTTCGCAGTCCCAATGCCTCGTCCTAGTGCCGAGGGAAAACTTTTACCCGCACCAATACCACGCGTGACATTGCCCATCCTCAAGCGGTTCACATTCCGGGGTGTGGTCGTTTATCTGGAGAACCTTGTTGCTCAGATGTATGCCCCACTTCTCGAGCAACTCGATATTACATTACTCTTTCAACTCGCCTTTACCCTCGTAAACCTGGCCCAATTCGTTTACACAATCGAACGGCTTAGGTGTCTCTCTGCCAGAGTCCTTTTCAGGAGAAGCTGTGCTTCTATAGTCACCACCAATGGCGAGCCACGGGACCGTAATCTCACCATCAGTGTCATATGTGAGCCTCTCGACTGGCAAATAGATTCAATATCACAGGTCTGCGGCGCGCTGGCTCAGGTTCTATCTTCTATAGAGGAGCTCACACTTGACCTAGAGGAGGCCGGAATACCGTTCAGGGAGAGTGCACTTGACGACACGCTATGGCGTGAATTTCTGCAGCCATTTAGGGGTGTGAGGAGGCTCCATATCGGCTCTGCACTTACATCGGAACTTTCTGATGCTCTGAAGCCAGACGCGGGAGGGTTGGTCATGGAGCTCCTACCTGCTCTGCAAGACCTTGAAGTACAGCTCGAGAGGGACGATGCATACAATGCTTTTTCCACTTTCATCGGAGCCCGAGAACGTGCAGGCCGACCTGTATATCTGTCGGCAGGTCATATAGCCTGGATACTCGAAGGCACAACCACATGCGTACCGACACAAACAGTACTCCTGGAAGGACTATCTCCCACAGTGCCGTCCACAAGCCCGGTAATGCCATACAGAGGTCAACCAGGGCGTGACTCTGACGGGACGCATGGATCAAAGGGGCCGCGCGGCTCCAGGAAGCACTCTGATTTCGCCCAGAGTATTGCACAGAAGCGAAAGCGTCGAAAGCGGCAAGGGTATCGGTAGAGCTTGAGAGGGTTCTCACTGATAGAAGACAAGGATTATTGGGATTCCTAGTCAGAGTCGAGCTTGGCCTTACTAATACATGTCTTACATACCTATCAAGTCGAATGATTGCAACTCAGGTGGGACCTAAGGACCTGTAAGTACCAGTCAAAATGATTCAGAGGTGGGGCAGCATCGGACAACCCATATCGAGTTACCCCGAGTCAGCTTGGGTAGCACCAACCTCAAGTATTATTTAGAAGCCCAGCTGAGTTGTCAATCAGAGCTAATTTTGGCACGAACGCAACTGCAACTGATTGCTGGGCTGCTGACGACACTCGCGTGCCTAAGTACGGCAGGTGTTTGACCTGAGTCGATTTTTCCGAGTCATTCTCCTTTGTAAGGACCGTAGAACTGACCAACGAGTACAAATCTTACTCCATGCAGTGAAAAGATCCTGAAGGTTGAGGGAACCCAGCCTCTGCCAGTGAAGCAACGCGCGATATATGCGGCTGCGAAAACTGGCCTTGAGGCCTTGAGGGGATGATGCCATCGACAACAATCAGGTCATGTGTCACGATGTGACTCCGGTGGTTCCACAGGCTAACGACCTGTCGCGGAAGCGGCGGTCGGGCCACATGGACATCGAATAGAGTAGAGTGCATGTCATGCTAGTAATTGACATGGACAGCATGAACGGACGATTTTAGTACATACCCCCATATTTGCATCCGTCGAGTACCCTTCTTTCATACTGTACGATCCGACATTTATACCTTCGTAGTTACCTTTGCTTTCTCTCTCAGTTGTGGTCATTCCGTGCCAAACTGAGGTGAGCTTTGTTACATTACTCTCGCGTTTACTACCCAGTACTTACAGTATGCAGTATCATATCTGCATAGGTGAATATATCAGTTGTGGTCATTCCGTGCCAAACTGAGTATCATATCTGCATAGGCCACTTCTCACTCACGCTCCCTTCACTCGCGCGTTGCTGCACCCATATCAACCTCGTTGATTACGACACGACCAACCATGAAACCTAAGGAGAGGAAGGGGCCATAAGATACGTCAAGATTCACAAAAGACAACGATTACGGCAAGGGTCAATTGAGATGATGATGTGCGCAGCTGTAACACGTCCGAGGACGTGCTGTGATTGGAGTTTGGTTGTGATGTGGTAGACTTAAACCTCTCAAAGCTTCGGACAACTGAGCCAGCGCAAACAGCGGGGTCTATTGTCAAAAGCGGGGTAAAGAAGAAGTCTGCCCTTCCACTCATGGAAGGGCGGGTTTAAATACATTTCGGAAAAGTAAGATAATGTCCGTTATAATTGAAAACGATCATTTTCAATGAGTACTAAGTTGTCCTTCATATCGGGATATTGTAAGTAATGAAAGAATATTGTCCGTATCACGGACGCGCGATGCTTGCACAAGTGAGGTGTCGGGCACGCGGTGGGATGCTTATCGAGCCATCCGTACTGCGGACTCTGTAGGTCAAGTGAGGTGCGTGCACCTTACAGCAGCCCTGATTCTCATTCTAGCCCTTCCCGATGAGAAATCGAAGAATCGTCCATGCAGAAAGAAAGGAGGAGCGGCCACAGGAGTAGGCGCAGTTGAAAAAGCGGGACCGAAGTTCTCCAGAAGCATGGCCGGCCCCCCAAAGCGACCAAATGTGATATGTGTGATAGATTGATGACGACATATTACTAGTACGGGCGGGGATCGTCAGATGTCTTTTGAATCAGCGGTCCGCTTCCGAGTCTCAGTTTCTTCCGGATCCCCGGCTTGTGTGGAAAAACAACAGTAGAGTTGATCAGCGAGCGCAAGGCTTACTGCGCGATGTAAGGTATGTACTACCGTACGCGCTGTAGCCTCGGAATTGGAATCGCGTACCCGCAACCACGTGACATCGCCCAACCTGCCAAGCCCAGCCTACCCTTGCACGCCTCGTCCTCGACTACTTGTCTTCATCACCCTCGTTGCCATACGCCATACGGTTGACCATTTTCCACGGCCCCTCGCAAGTAAGGACCACGTCTCTTCTGGTAAGGACTCCTACTGTATATAGGATCAATCGTACCTTATTTTCATTTTCGTTCTTGATCATCAGCTCTTATTCCGGACTTTCCTATTTTAGCTTGACCTTTTAACTTTCCTCACTCTCGTCGTCCATGCGCTCGCTGACGTGCACCTAGAAACGATTCCGTCAAATTTCCTTTGTCAACGCCGCCGCGCGGGTCTGCCGTCGGCAGGACCGCATTTCGCTTTCAACTTCGCTTCTCCCTCTTTCCCCTATTCTTAACTAGCCCACGGATTACTTGTCTTACTCGCGTATATGAAACCCCTTTTCAGGCCTCATCAAAAGCAAGCAAATCAAGCCAAACTTCATCCAACTCTTTCCGTTTGCGTGCTTTCGTCCTTGTCCGACTGCCTGATGGCAAACCGAGTACCGTGCCGTCATCCGTCCCGCTGGTCTCAGGTCCCCTTCTCGTCACGGTTTCGCGCATTCTCTCGCATCAAAATTTTTGCGCCCCGTTACGATTTCCCTTTGTACGTTCTCGATCTTTCGGAAACGTAGCTCCGCTCTCTATTTTCCTACCTTCCGAACTCACTAGTTAGGTCGCTCCGACTTAGCTCCTTAGAGTAGCGAAACGATTTGGACGACCGAACGAACCCACCCTCTGCTTGTGATTCGGGAGCGATATATGATATATACGAAGGGTTGATCCTCGGCGCATCGTAAATTCCTGTAAGGGACTCGCGGGGAACTCGAAGGCCGCGGCACGCTCCGCACCGATGGTCTCGCTTAGCTTTTTAACGCATTAGGCGCGTCAACTTTTGTCCCATTTGACTATAACTCATTCTCTTTCCTCCAGAGTGAGGGGGCGGTGTCAATTGTCTCGCGGGGTGCCACCCCAGTCCCTTTCCATTTCAGAACAAGTATTCTTGTGCACGTGTCCCTGTCCATCAACAGTGGGCGGCACTAATCATGATAACGTGCGGCACTGATAATGCCACTTCACCATGACGGCTTCTCTAAGTGCGGCCCTGATAATGCTACCTTACCGTGACGGCTTCTCCACTATCCATCATCCATCATATTTCATGGGCTTCTGCTCATACCGTGCCCTCATTTTTCTCATTTCCATTTCCTTTCGTCCGCGCGATTGTGGTATGATTCAATTTCTCCCAGGGGCTTTACTTGATAGTGTCCCAAATGTTTTCTGTGCTCTAGGAGTATATAAGTGCGCCTGTTGGGGACCCAAAATATCATCTGCGTTTTCTCGTACGTCTGCGTGCGCCCATCTGATTCACATCGTCTCCAACACATCTACTATCGCCTTCGTGCCCAACGCCCGCACCCGCATCACCTAGCTGTCCATCACTCGGACAGCGTTTGTCCTTGTGCGTCAAGTCTCACATCTTACCTCGTGCCACTCGCCCCGCTGTGCATCCCCGTTCACTATAGCCCATAGCCTTTCTTCAGACCCGGGTTATCATCCCCATATCCCTCATCGCTATCCAATCCACATACGCACACTTTCACCTGCTTGTATATCTCTGTCCATCACCATGCGCATCACCACCAACCTGCCCTTCGTGCTCCTCGCGCTTGTCGCTGGAGCTATCGCATTTCCTGCGAATCCTGCTCCTGACCCAGTCAAACCCGAGGTGACGCCATCGCAATCACGTGTGTCATCCCATATCTTCTTTTTCTTCTTGATTTGCCATGCCCCCCTTTGCTAATTATCGCCCACCTTTTACGTTCAGCTATTCCTAAAGTAGGAGATCCTGTTGATACGTCCCCTGGGTGGAAGGCCTAGGAAGACTCTGAAAAACGATTGGTGACTGCCAATGGCCATTGACCGCTGTAGCGTGTACCCTTTCTCTGGGGGAAGGAGACTTCTTTGTTTCGACTTTTTGGACCTGGGAAGGGAAGGAGAGGAAGGCGGAGCCTCAAGCACCAGTGGACAATCGAACCTATGTTTCTATGTTTCGGAATATGATTTTTTGTGTGTGTGTTGCTGTAGAGATTCCGTAAGAAATACACACTATCGAAACGAAGGCCCCGCGGGCACTGCAGCACTGAGGACGTCATCCGTAATCATGGTCAGAGCACCACATGCAAACAGCTTCTCACTGTATCATTCACATCTGACCGCTGGATGTAATCGGTCCACTGTTATCGCGATCATGGATGTCATATGTGCGCCAAAGTCCTGAGAAACGTCCGGATTAACGCTAGTCCACGCTACGTGAGAAAAACATATCCAGTTGAAAAGTCAAAAGAACACCTCATTGAGTACATGACGGATCAGCGTGCTCTAGGAGTCCTAGGACATCATAGATATTTGTACAAACTGAGGTACGGTGCCGTAGACTAGTGACCAAGCAGGGGGATAGAGTCATGCAGTAGTAGTACGGAGTTCAAGTTGAACCTTGCGGAGGTTTGAATAACAGCTAGGCCATAACCAATGGCATAAACTTTGTCAAGTGAAGCATCTACAGTGTAAACTCGAATCGGGGATGACGGTCTCCAAGCCGCCTTCGCTCCTCAGGGGAGTCCCACTCCCCACGTCCAAGGCCCTTGCCATGGGTCTGTAGATAATTCTCCACCGTCTTGCGCTTTTTCGCATTGCTGGCGTGGAAGTAGACAATAACACCGGCGGACGAAGCAGCTGCGCCAAGTGAGACAGCCAGGTTGATAGACGTTGCCTTGTGGAACCGCGGAGGATCAGTGAAGAACCATGGGGACACAATTCCACCTATGTCAGCTGCCGAAGAGAGGACAGCAACCGCAGTCGCGCGGCGGTAATGCGGTTGTATGTTGTTCGCAAGCCACGTGCCCCGGCAGGGGACGCTTCCAATACTGCCTATGATCCCTAAATATAGTGCGGCGTAGTCTATATTTTTGTTCTTTGAGCCTGCATATGTGAACAAACAACCGTTCCTTCAGAGATCAAAAATGGGAAGATTGAACGGCACAGCGTACCGAGGAACATGGAGGAACCTGTTGCAGATAAAAGCGGACAGACTATAGCCATCACCCCACGGTTCTTGTACTTATCGCAGAAATATGCGCAAACGATGCTGAAAATGCAGGAGCAAGCGAACGGAGGTACCTAGTAGTAATGACGTTTAAATCCCATGTGGCCTCTTGGTGGTATGGTGAACGTACCGATAGCAGCTGTGTGCGGCTGGGGGAATGTCCAAGGGCAGAAACGATGGTTGGTGTGCTGGGGCATAAAGGTCAGTCCATGCGCCCAGTCGAGAAGGAAACCGGGAGGCAATACAAATTGGAAAGACCAAAACCCTGTCAAATATACAATACGTATTCACGATGATTTGGGCCAGAGAACGCAGAGCTAACTCACCGATAAGCCGGTGAAGAACGCATTAACTGAGAGCATGAGAACGTGGGGCGCATCTGTGAATGCGCTAGTGACTTCATTCCAACTGAACTCCTCCTCATATTTGCCACCGGTATCGGCGTCACCACTCCAATCATCGACGAGGTCTCGGCAATATGCCTCGCGCTCCTCTTCAGTGAGAAGTTTGATGGCCCCAGGCGAAGCGGGGACGAAACGCCAAGCAAGAAAACCAAAGGCGATGGTGACGACTCCCTCCTGAGTAAAGGTGTCGATGATATGTAAGACATGTCAAATGGAATGGACACGGACGATAATAAAGATCCACCGCCAGGCCGCGATTCCATGCTTGCCATCGAGACGATGAATGCCGAAGGCCAGAAGGCCAGAAAAGGCGTGAGCAAGAGAGGTGACGCCGAACATCATGGCAAAGCGGAGCTGCAGGGCATGACGTTTATAAAAGCTGGAGAGGAGGAGGAGAATACTAGATGAGAGGCCACCTGAGGAAGCACGTATCAGTATTGGGAAAGACCCATGATGGTGGATAATACCCTCAAGGGTGCCGAGGACGAACCGGCACACGAGGAGTCCGTGATAGGAATGTACGGCGCCTAATCTGGTGAGTGCTAAGAAGGGCAGCACCAGCGGAAAATGGCTACCTTGGCATGTACCGACTAATCCCAAGAGGGCGGCCATAACGGGGAGGGTCACATTGGCACCGATACGCTTCATGAGCAAGTTCGTGGGAAGTACCATGAGAATGTGCGGGACACTTTTTGATAATTAGTTAAGAAATATGAAGGAAGGCGGAGATTCCTACTAAGTAATAGACAATGCAGTCGAGAACTGATGTGTCGTCATGCGGAGGTCTTTTGTGAGTCCAGCTACTCGAGCATTACCGATATTCCTTTTGAGTTTTGTCAGAAAGACAGCTGAATCACTCAGAGACACGTACGCTACATCCTGCAAGCGTTTGGTTATCGATGAAGCTCCCAGAGGTGCAGCAACAGTACACTTACCAATGATACCAGAGGATCTGTACGAGGCAAACAATTAGTGGTAGGAGGTGAGACGAGTGGCAGAAAGGACACACGGAACATGCCAATGATGGGAATGAGATAGAAATCTATCTTGAGAGTCGCTCTCCGGAGGACTTTCAAGTCCTTAGCCTGGTTCTGGTCGTGATCATCTCCATGCAATCTGTGGATGATATCAGAGGTATTCTCCTTGTTAGGGGAAGGAGAGCGTCCGGAACCGATCGTGGTATCCATAAGAAATGATCAGGGAAAGGAGTTGGATGGAACGGCATCATATCGCACCCAACCAACTTTAATACTATGCACCCTTGGCCAACGTGACCTCAGCCCGGGCACCATGCCGCGGACGAGAGATGACAGAGGTAGTAGAGCGGGAATTGGACCCCCGATACCACACTGGATAGCCTTCACTGAGGTGATTATTTAAGTCATACTAGCCAGGGTCAACGTTATTCAATTGCTGCTGGGAGCTTCTGGCGTTTCATCTGGGATAAGGTTTCAAGAAAGCATCGAGCCTCAGAGATGTCTTTTTGTATCGATGATGGTCGATAATTGAGACCACTTCCGACTCCGTCCGCCGAGGGTTTACCCACGCACCTTCCTATTTTGTCAGCTGTGTGAGTATATCAACGCCACCAAGTTGACCCTACCTTCACGCCTCCAACCGAATAGAATAACATCAGACTCTAATCTCAGCAAAATCATTACACCTCGGTGCTGGATTATTCCGGCGCCGACTGGCAGCTCAGGAAAAGGGATCTCCCACTTGCCTCTCGACCACCAACCAGATGCCTTCGTCCCAGGAACAAACTGGCGGTAGTAAACATGCCCCCATAATGCTGTGGATGAAGGGAGGCGATGTCGACGAGGTTGAAGCGAGGTGGAAAGTAGCCTATGTACAGATGAATAACAAGGCAATGCAAGGAGAGTATGTGTGACAAGAAGACTTGTGGCATTGTCAGGTGCTTCGTTGTGGCCGTTCACGCACGGCTGCAAGGCTTGCCTCACAGTACATGCGTATCTGACGTAGGAGAATCATTGTCCACGGTGGAGCAAGGCCACGGGGCGAAAAGATAACCTAGTAGGTAGGCGTGTTGGGAACTTCGTCTTGACAAACGTGACGAAACCCCGCCCCTCGTGGTGGGATGTTCGTAACTTTAATTCGTCGTCATCGTCGCGATTCCTCGTTCGCATTCATCAACTTAGGTGGAATGTGGGATGGTAAGCATATTGTCGGTACAGGACCGGCATCACTTATTTACAGCGACCTGCAAAGTTTACTGGTATGCAGTGCGGCAAACAAGGCAGCCCTCTGTGAACCTGTTGAGAAAAGTCGGAATGGTCATTTGTTAGTCGGGGTAGGTATCTGTAACATAGGTAGTTAGACTATGTCTATGCTTGTGAGTTTGGAAGTAGAAAGGGAAAGAGACAAAAGGTCGCGCGCGCAAGAGGAAACGATCGTAAGAGATATTCGAGGACAGAGGGTATGTGAGACCAGCGAGATGAACGGCGGCACAGTAGCTCAGTTTGGGATCAAGCGGTCAGGCGAGGACGAAAGCACACAACACGGAAAGAGAAGGTAAATGGGCTCGATTGCCTGGCTGTGACGAGGCCAGGTGATGGGATTATATTCTACACATGGGCTGAGTAGAGGGAGAAGAGGGAAGGCGGAAACGAAGGTGAATTCGAATGCGGTCGCACGCCGACGATGACAAAGGAATCATTTGTTTCTAGGTGCGCGACGGCAAGCGCGTGGCAGACAAGGACGAGGGAGACGCGGCGACATTCAATGGTAAAAGGCTAAGGTAAAAGCAGAAGATGGGCAATGGAGAACGTACGGTTTAATACGAAAAGATAGACGACGGAACGTACGAAAAAGGCCTGATCAAGTCTATACATAGTAATTCCCCTTCCCAACATAGACGTGGTCCAGACTTGCGAGGGCCGTGCACGACGTGTGCGAGGTGGACCGACGGGATGTTCGAGGTGGTGCGCATTTGAGGTGTCAGTTGGTGTGTCTTCGGCCGTAAGGATTGGGGCGCGACGAGAGGGGGAACTTGGTTGCAAGGGGACACGGTTCGATCATAAGGCGAGGGTAGCTGAAGACGGGTTGGAGGCGGGGCGTGCAAGACAAGGAGGGAGAAGGGCTACGCGTGGCGCCTCATGGGGGGCGTCACGTGGTCGAACAGTGCTCGTTTCCGAGGGCCGCGGCACGAGAACATTTCCTACAGTATCAGATGTCCAACACTTGTCCAACGCAAAGTCACATCTGTGACATCACCCTAGTGGTGAATATTTGTACCTCCCTTCCATTTCTGTGATTTGCTCTCCGTGCCGTATTGGAAAACTTGGACGTCTCTGGCGGTGAGCGCTCTGTTCTCGATATCTCATATAATTCTAACACAGCCATTCTACAACAGATTACGTCCTACTCTGATACATGTCCTCAACGATGATTGCCTTCTCAGGATATTTTCATTGTACCGGCCGCCTCTGTTGGACGAGGATGAGGTTGTCGACATTCGCATCTTGCAAGGGGGAGAATGGGGCCGTGAACGCTGGTGGTACAAGCTCGCGCACGTTTGTCGGAGATGGTGATACCTCATACTTCAATCGGCAGCCCACTTGGGTGTTTGCCTCGTTTGCACATATGGTACGCCTGTAGCGGACATGCTAGCACATTCACCCCCACTTCCGCTCGTCATCGATGCCGTCGAAATTTCTCAAGACATCTCCGCAGAAGATGAAGAATGAATCACCTTCGCACTCCAGCATGCTGACCGCGTGCGCCGCATCCGTGTTCGGATGCCTGTCTCGAAGTTGCAGAAGCTCATATTGGTCATGGACAAAGAATTTCCGATATTGGAGTATCTGTATATCGCACCTCCGACGAAGCACGATACAACCATTGTGTTTCCACAAACATTTCGAGCACCACAGCTACGCCAACTTATACTAATAAACCTTGCGACTTCAATTGGATCCCCATTAATTGCGACAGCCGCGGGCCTCGTCACATTGGCGCTCGACTACATCCACCCATCCGCCTACTTCAGCCCGCATGAGTTACTCGTCCAATTATCTCTCATGCCTCAATTGGAGACCCTTGGCATCACCTTTCACTCCCCTAGTCGAGGCCGCGCTCTTGAGACGCAGCTATCTGAGACCCCAATCACCCAACACGTCACTCTTCCTCACCTTCGTTGGTTCGCATTCGGAGGCGATAATGCTTACTTGGAAGCACTTCTTCCTCACGTCACCACTTCCCTTCTCGAGAGAATCCAAATCATCTTCTTCAATCGGCTCTCGTTTTCTGCTCCGTGCCTCCTGCAGTTTATGGGGACGACAGAGCGTCTCAGATTCAGCAGCCTCTCGGTCAGCCTCCTTGGAGCCGTAGTTGTCGTGCGTGCGTTGCCTCGTGAAGGGGACAAGGTGGATGCATTTTACATGCACGTCAATTGCCAATCCCTCGATTGGCAAGTGGCATGCGCGGCGCAGATTTTCGATACGATTGGCTCTGCATTCTCTTCCGTCAAGCGCCTTCATCTTCAATTTGGGGAACGTGAATCATCGTCGGAGGGGGACGATGTCATCGACGTAGATCTCACAGACTGGCGCGTACTCCTTGGGTCGTTCAGCAACGTTGAAACCCTTCTCATCGACGATGGACTTATCAAGGACCTCTCTCTTTCCCTACGACGGGACGACGGAGAACCACCACTAGACCTGTTGCCCCGGTTGAAGGAGCTGGTATATTCTGCGAGCGGTGATGCCGACGACGCCTTTACCTCATTCATTCGCGCACGCGAGGTTGCGGGGCATTCTGTTTCTCTCGTTCGTCGATGAGCAGGCCTTCTCCACCAAAGTTGTAAGCCGAGCCGATCTCCATGGTGAGCGAGGGAGCGAGCCATCAGGCTTGAGGTACCCAAAATACTGGACTGAGGCCAGCTTTCCGAACTGTTCACCTATTGTGTCGACTTGGTCCACATCCCTATTAGTTCTCAAGCTCACTGTGACTACGATAACGAAGAGCCCGCAAACGGGACAGTACCCCTATCATTATATACCCACCGACCACGATTTCTGAACGTACTATCTATCTTCCTATTTGCGCCCTAACTGCGCAGTGATTATACACGTTAAACATGCACATACCTCCTATCATTTAAAGAATTGTTGTACTACAAAATCCATCTTTTGATATCAAACACGTGACACAGACGGGCGGGACATGCATGAGACCCGGATTTGTTCCTTGTTCTTGGTGACAGTTACGCGCAAGCACTTGTCTTGGCGAAACTAAGCGCTTTGTCATAACTTGGAGGGTATGGAGGAAACGAGGACCATGGTTATCCTTGTAGCTCTGCATCGCCCTGCTGGTCATGAATGCGACACGATGATGACTCCCAGAGGGTATCATGATTAAACGGGGTTAATTACACGTAACAACGCTCTTCTTTCCGAACTGGACTCCAACTTGTTTTTCAAGAAATGCCATGCTCTCCACAGCTGTGTTTAAACCGAGAAACAGGGTTGGGAACAGGGGGATTATGTAGCTTTGAAAAGTTTGAGAATGATAGCGTAGAGAGAGGAGATGTATGACAACGAGTAAAAGAGTAGGGTGAGGTACGATAATATGAAGAGAGCTGTACACCTTTCATGAGCAACCTTCTTCTAGAAATGGCCGGGAAACCTACCAATCCATACAGTGAAGGCTGCTCCCACAAAAGGTAGGATGATGCTGAGAAGCGTTGATACAAGGAAAAGAATGACCACAATACTGCGGACAGGCTTGAACATCTGATGGTAGTGATTAGAGGGGTGGGGTGGGGAATAAATGGGACGATGAACGGAAGCAATGTGCATAAGAGGTTAACATTTACCAGCTTCTTCTGCTCTGTAAACTACCTCGTTTGCATCTCCATTGTGAGTTTGTTGGTCGTTGTACATAAACAACTCAAATTCATCATACCTTAATCAAGAAACCTGTGCCTAGTAGGGAAGAGATTATCCCCGCAAGATAAATAACTAGGTCATGGTATGGGAGAGAGGAGAGAGGAATAGGTATCAGGATCCAACGTGTTTCAAGAAACCAAAGAGACAGCCGGGCCATGGTGAGAGACGCACTGATGGAGAAGGGCAGGGAAAGCAGCACATATATGCTGACGATACTGACAGCCATTCCGCAAACGTAGCTGCAGAAAGACAAGAGTTGAGTGTTCACTCGTTAGGGATTGGCTGACTGCCAAGAAGCCAAACACATATGGAGGAAAAACTACGACATACACCCCTGCAAAATATATTATTCTTTTTCGGGGAGTCAGATGATGGGCTCTGAAACTGGGACCCCCTTCGAAGAAAAGCGTTTCTGGGGCAGTGGCGGGGGTCTCTTCAAGATTAAACCATCCTCCCGAGGTCATGACTTGTATCTTTGTGAGGGTGAGGAGCGGAAGGTACGGTCTTGAGAGAGAACAAGGGTAATCGAGTGAGGAAGCAAGGGTGAACTGAAACGGGGTGACGATGATGATGGGGTTGACACTGGGGCTGATGTTGACTCCATCGTTGATCCTGCTGGACACCACAAGTGGCGTACTAGGGTCCATGGGCCATATACCTCACGTCATGTCATGACAGGAGACTGACAGAAAGGTGGCTACTGTAGTCCCAGCCTCGCGGGCCTGGTGCTAGAGACCTTATCTAAGCCAATCGTGGTACCAAACAAATTGCACGAGCCAACTTGAAGGCACGAGCGCCCCAAGTCCTGCGTCTTCTTCCTTTGTTTTCTGTTGAGGCGTCCCCAATGTCATGATTGGCTGTCGTCGCCCAACGCAACAAAGTGCATTAAAGCAGAAATGAGCGACAGCGAATACATACCTGTGATCACTTGATCAGTCAGATCAGTTTGGCAAGTGAGCGCCATTCATCGGCACATCCCGGTTATTGCTGTTTTGTTCCAAGCCAAGCCAGAGGCAACTGCTCATTTGTACCAAAGTCCTTCCAACTTCCGAACTATTCATATGCTCTACGCCCACTACAAGTAGCCAGGGCCAACGCTATTCAATTTCTGCCGGCAGCTGCTGGCGTTCCATGTAACCACGTTCCACCTCCAATAGGTATGTTGTTACCTGTACATTCTGTCGCCGATCCCTAGTGCACGACGATGAGCCCACCGACCACCACGATACATTGACACTAGGAAGTCCTTTACTTGACCTATTGTCCTCATATCGCATGCCTCATACTAATAACAAGCATGACGACGCACAATCAACATAATACCGTTTGTTATTCTCTTCGTCTCTTGGCTGTATCCTCTGTGTCCTCGTAAGTTATCTTCTTGGTTATCTTTGCCAAGTACCTCACATTACTGTTATGGCTGACATAGTGGTGTACATTAAATAGACCTGTGATGGTGCCCTGAATACATTATCTTTGTTGTTGTCTTGAAATTTCCTCGTGTGTGTTTCGACACTGTGGGAGCGTCTGACAAACCCCTCTACACATACTGTACCTTTTGTTCCTGACACTGGATGGAAAACTACCTTTTGATGCTAAGAAAATGTTAACATATATGATAACAAAAGGCAAATATTTTCTATCAATTTGTATAAGAAAAAATTAAACTAAGGTGGTTATATTTTGCTATA
>Ga0307510_10002115_pt1 | contig 22465 bp, 16 predicted proteins | sample 12_EM_MG_FD_207224 | JGI IMG/M metagenome (GOLD analysis project Ga0307510, IMG submission 207224) | Populus trichocarpa ectomycorrhiza microbial communities from riparian zone in the Pacific Northwest, United States - 12_EM | ecosystem: Host-associated > Plants > Roots > Unclassified | place...
CGCGATCGCGGGCGATCGCCGTGATTTCCTCGGGTGGCCCTTGCGCCAGCACCTTACCCTGGTGCAAAACGATGACATGCCCGCACCGCTCTGCCTCGTCCAGGTAGGCGGTGCTCAACAGGACAGTCAGGCCCTGTGAATCAACCAGGTCGCGGACGATCTCCCACAACTCGCGGCGTGACAGCGGATCGACACCGACGGTCGGCTCATCCAACAACAACAGGTCGGGCGAGCGCACCAACGTACAGGCCAGCCCGAGTTTCTGCTTCATGCCGCCGGAGAGCTTGCCGGCCAGCCGGCTTTTGAACCTGCCGAGATTGGTCATTGCCATCAAGCGGGGATACCGTTCAGCGCGGGCCTCCGGTGTCACGCCGTGCAGATCGGCATACAGATCCAGGTTCTCGGCTACGGTCAAATCTTCGTAGAGACCGAAACGTTGCGGCATGTAGCTGATCCGGTCCTGGATCTGCTGGGGATCCTTCGCGACGTCGATGCCGAGCACTTCGAGTTGACCGCTATCCGCGCGCAGGAGCCCGGCGGCGAGCCGGATCAAAGTTGTTTTGCCCGCGCCGTCGGGACCCACGAGCGCGGTCAGCATGCCCCGCGGCGCCTCCATTGAGACACCTTCGAGCGCCTGCACCGGAGGCAGTTTCTTCGGCGTGAAGCGCTTGTGGATGTCGCGCGCCGACAGAACCGATGGCGCGGCTCCGGAGGTGCTGATCACTGGGCGGCCGCGGCGGTAGAGCTCGATCCACTGCCAACGCCTGACGTCGGGTCGAGCCGTATCGTCGCAGGCATCCCCAACCTCAACTGGTCGCCAGGATCCTTAACAAACACCCGAACCTCATAAACCAGGCTGGAGCGCAATTCCTCCGTCTGTACGGTCTTGGGAGTAAATTCAGCAGTCGGCGAAATGAATCCCACCCAACCCTCAAACGGATGCGAAGGAAACGCATCCGTGGTGATGCTCGCTTTGAGCCCTTCCCGTACCGCACCCAGATCAGGGTCGGACACGTAGGCCCTGATCCATTTCGGGTCCGTGATCGCAAGCGTAAAGGCGGCCTTCTGAGGCGACGCGATTTCACCGGGCTCAACCAGCCGCGAGCGCACGACTCCATCAATAGGCGCACGCAGCTCCATGTCCGCCAACTGCCGGCGCAGCAGCGCGAGTTGCGCTTCATCCGAGCGCAACTGCGCTTCCGCCTGCGCGATGTCTTCCTTGCGGGGTCCGGCGACCTGGAGGTCGAGTGCCTTGCGGCTGACAGCCAACTTCGCCTGGGCGACATCGAGCGCGGCTTTCGCACTGTCGATATCCTGTTTGCTGACGGCGCGACCCGCTGAGTTACGTTGCAACTCAATGAGGCGGTCGTACTGACTTCTGGAGTTGGCGCCATCAGCCTCCGCGGACAACACGTTGGCGCGACCCTGCGACACCTCTTCGGGGCGAGTGCCTGCGTGCAGGCGGTTCACCACCTGCTGTTCCGCCGCTACGTCGGCTTCGGCTTTGGCTACCTGAGGCTGCATGCGGGTGGGGTCGAGGCGGGCCATCACTTGCCCGACTTTGACGTGATCGCCTTCCTGAACCAACACTTCGGTGACACGCTCGCTCGCGTTGAATGGCAGATCCGCCTGGCGCAGATCCACGTTGCCATACAAGACGAGGGAGCCTGCGATTTTGTGACGGCCGGTCAGCCACCACGCGGCAACGGCAATGCCTGCGACAGCGACCAAGAGAAGAATCCTGAGACGGGCTTTGGACATTTTCGATTCGATTCCCTGCGCGAGCTCGCGGGCACCTTAGGCCCCGCGCGGCCTCCAGTCAAATTCAAATTTGAATTTAACAAAGGCGACCGATGGTATAAACTAAGAAGGACCCGGGCTCCGCGCGGCCAGTGTCCCTGCCAGGGATGGTGCCGCGCCAATGAAGTAGACGCATGGCATCGAGGAATATTGTTTCGAAGGGGACGGCGCGCCGCGCCCGAGGATCGCGCGCCCAGAAAACGGGTACCCGCGAACAGCTCCTGGAGACCGCCGGCCAGGTGTTCTCCGAAAAGGGCTACGCCGGTGCCACCGGCAAGGAAATCTGCGAACGCAGCGGCGCTAATGCCGCCGCGGTGGTCTATCACTTCGGCGGAATGGAAAACCTGTACAAGGAAGTGATCCACGAAGCCCGCAGGCAGCTGGCACCGTCGGAAGCGCTGGCAGTGGCCGTAGCCAGGGAGACGGATCCGAAAAGCAAGCTCACGGCATTCATTGGACTGCTGGCTGGCAGGCTGGCAGGCCCCCTGTCATCCACGTGGGCAATCCGGTTGATCAGCCGGGAGATGATCTCCCCTACGCCGATTTTCGATGAAATCCGCAACAAGGAAATGCGAGGCCGGGCGGCCATTCTATGCGGCATCGTCAGCGAGCTGACGCAGTTACCGGAGGACCATCCGGCGGTAGCGCGAGCGTGCATCAACATCATGGCACCGTTTGGTGTGATGTTGCTGATCACCCCCCAGCGTATCGAGCGGGCGTTTCCGGTGTTGTCGTTCGGCCCGGAGGGGATGGATGAGCTCACGCACCACATGGTGGAATTCGCGCTCGGGGGGCTGGAGGCCATAGCCCGGGAGGCGCGAACAGTCACTCGTTGACCGGATCCTCCGGCGGCGGCTTGTTGTTCGCCCCGCTGGCGAGGAAGTCGATCAGGTCCTGGCGCTTGTCCGCATCAGGCACCCCGGGAAATCGCATTTTCGTGCCGGGCAGGTAGGCCTGCGGGTTCGTGAGGAACTTGTCCAACCGGTCGCGCGTCCACTTCCCACCGAGGTTCTGCATGGCCGGTGAATAGCGGAACCCGGCCATGTTGGCGACCTTGCGGCCGACAACCTTGCGCAAGTCTGGACCGATGCCGTTGGATTCGCCGTCACCGATTACGTGACAACCGTTGCAAGCCTTGAACACGGCTTCACCGCCGCCCACACCATCGTCAGCTTCAACTTCCAGTATCGCGCCGCGGTCCGTCCACATCAGCAAGTGACCGTCGGACCCTTCCGCAATATCCCGTAAGCGCCGACCGAACGGCATGCGCTCCATCATCACGATCCGCTGCTCGCGGACTCGCGCTCTGTAGAGAGCGCCATCGCGAAGCGAGACCACCACAACATCGCCATCCCACAACTTGAACTCCGCGCCGTGCACGACGAGCAGGCTCGACACGCCAATGGAGGGAACCCAACTATAGAACGGCTCAGAGTATCCAGTGTGCGACCCCGGGGTGGGGTCGCCAGGCCAGAAGTGAGCGCCGTATTCAGTGCCGTAGGTCACGGACGGCCAACCATAGTTGGCGCCGCGCTTGATCAGGTTGAGCTCATCGCCACCCTGGGGGCCATGCTCCGTCTCCCAGATCGCCTCCGGGCTGTCAACGAACAATCCCTGCGGATTGCGGTGACCCTTGGAAAACTGCTGATGCGAGAAGTCAGTCAGGTTGATGAGAATGGTCTTGCCGTAGGAGCTGACATCATCCTGTGGAAACAGCTCAGGCGAATTGACTCCGTCGTGCTCATGGTCGCCCACGGCCACGAGCAGCTCGTTCGGGCTCAACAGCCCGAGGCGGCCGCCGATCTGGATGCCACCGAAATGAACCAGCGGACCGGCCGTATCCAGGGTGATGCACGGAGTCGACTCGAAGATCGTCTTCCAAGTGGCAGCGCCGGTGTCGGCACGGGCCAGGCTCTCGCCGTCGGCCTCCAGCATGGACACCCGGACAACAAAACACTTCTGCTGCGCCTTCCAATAGTGATGGGTCGCGAACAACCTGACTTTCGCACCCAGGTCCTGCACGAGCAGGTCGGCAGTCCTGAAGTACGTGACATCTTCCTGTTGGCCGAAGATGTGCTCGAAATCGTGCCAGTTGATCGGCACCGACGGCTTCAGGTGTTGAGATTTGAGCTCGTGACTGCCGGCATCGCGGCTCAACAGGAAAAGCTCGCCTACACCGTTGGTGACCATGAAGCCATCGCGGAACGCGGTAACGGCCCCGCCGGTGGCCGGAGACGGCGAAATCAGCTTGCGGTACTCGGTAACCTTCAATCCGTACAACGCCGTGTCCAGGCGCCAGGGCCGAACAGCAGGCAAAACACGAGGCTCGCTGTGGCGAACGAAGGGCAGGACGAGGCCCACCACCGCGATTATGGCAAGGAGACCTATGCGCAGCGACGGACGCCGCCGAAGCGCAACCGTGACAGTTGTGAGCACTCCACCCCAGAGCAACTCCGCCAACAGCAACTTGTTTGGGACGCTGGCATGAATATGTAAGGCGTAGAGAATGGCCGGCAGAAAGCCGATGGCGAACGAGCTGATGAACGTTTCGAATCCGAGCGGCCGCCGGCTTCGTTCGCGCCAGTACAGCAAGCCCGCGCACAGCAGATACCCCGCTCCCAGCAGCAACGCGAAATTCCGTAGTTCCCCGGACAGGCTCCGCAGGGATACGGGGAGAAATGAGACAACTCCCAGCGCCAATCCGAGCGCGCACACTATCTGCAGGAGGGTCAGGAGGCCGGTCTTGGATGGTGTCGGGTCCATCGTGGCCGGTTCTTGGGTGACCGAGTCTATTATCGAAAGCTCCGGGAAAGGAGGTCGCAGGATGCTGCACCGCCTTACGGACTGTCAAGCCAAAAGTCCCTACCAGAACAAGATGTAAAACACCCCAACAGCCACCAGCACCACGCAGCTCAGAGCGACATCGAGGCCAGTCCAGCTCGCCCGCGTGGCCGCCTTCTCCGGCGCGGTCGCTCCGTACCAGGTAAAGCGGAGCGCGGCCGCCTCAGACGGACGTGTCACGAAGCTGAGCACAATCATCAACACAGCGGTCAAAAGGAAAAGTATCTGTGTGTAATACAGCCAATGAATACTCCAGAAATCGAAGATCCAGCCGTGACGCGCCTGGATGGGAACGAGCGCCGCGGCGTATTGCTCCTGGGTGATGGCCCCATGAAACCGCTGTTGCTTCAGGGAAGTCACCAGCGCGCCATCGGTACGCATGACGAGGTCGGCCGCCAACCTGGCGAAGCCACCCGCCACTCCAACCACGAACGACCACAACGCAGCCGCCGGGGTTGCCCGCTTCCAGAAAACGCCGAGCAGAAACAACACCGCGATGGCGGGTGACAGATAGCCCTGCACACTTTGCAGGTATACGTACAGGTCGGAGTGCAGGCTCTTGATGACCAACACCCAACAGACGCCCATGACGACAATTACCGCAGTGGCGATGCGCCCGATCACAACCTCCGTTCTGCCACTTGCATCCGGATGACGTTCCCGGAAGAAGTCCATGGTGACGAGTGTAGCGGCGGCGTTGAATTTCGATGCGAGCGAAGCCATCAAGGCCACGATCATCGAACAGGCAACCATCCCACGCAGCCCATGCGGCAGAATCTGCGCAACGAGCGAGGTATAAGCGGCGTCGCCGCTGGTTGAAAATCCGGCGCCCGGCATCCGGGTAAGCGCAAAGGCGATCATCCCGGGCACCAGGAAAATAAACACGGGCGTCAGCTTCAGAAACGCCGCGAGTATGGTGCCGCGGCGCGCTTGCTGTTGATTGCGGCCGGCAAGCACCCGCTGCACGATGTATTGGTCCGTGCACCAATACCAGAAACCGATGATGGCCGAACCCGGTAACACGGCCGCCCACGACCAGTCAGGATCATTGAACGGCCGGATCAGATGGATGTTGTCGCCCGCGGCCGCCACCGTGGCCCGCCACCCCGCCACCAGGTCACCGTGGCCCAACACATTCAACCCGCAGAACAGGATCGACAACGAGCCGAGTATGAGCACCGGCGCCTGCAACACCGCAGTATACATGATCACGCGCAAGCCGCCCAGCACCGTGTAGAGTCCCGTCGTCGCCGCGAGCCCCAGGGCGATCACCCAGAACACATCCACGCGCGCGCCCAGGATGTTGACAGACTCGATACCCAACAAGGTGCGCACGACGACGTCACCCGCGTAGATGGTCACGGCAATCTTGGTGAGCACCAGGCTGGCAATGGTCAGGATGCTGAGTACGTTCCGCGAGCCGCGACTGAAGCGCAGCTCGAGAAACTCCGGCATGGTGAACACCTTCATCCGGTCATACAACGGCACAAACACCCAGCCCAGCACCAGGATCAGCCAGGACTGGATTTCCCAGTGCGCCATGGCCATGCCGGTGGCGAAGCCGGCGCCGGCGAGGCCCACGAGGTGCTCGGAGCCGATGTTGGATGAAAAGATGGAGGTGCCGATCTGCAGCCAGTTGCTGTCGCGGCCCGAGAGAAAATAATCCTGCCCCGAGCGCGCCCGCACGCGCATGGAGTACAGAACGATCGCCAGCATCACCAGAACAAACAGGCCGACTACGAGCCAGTCTGCGGTGTTGAATACGCCGCCTGTCACCTGCCTCTCCCCCCTTCAGGCGCTGTCACAGAATGCGGACACCCGCGCGTGGTGGTGCCACGGTTTTCAATGGATTGCGCAGCGGCAACCGGAACGGCTGCGCTTCGATCTCGAAAACATCGCCATCGCGTGCCTGGATCCCGTCGGCGAACGACAGAGTCGCGGTCCCGAAGAAATGCACGTGCACATCCCCAGGCCGGCGGCACAAAGCATATTTGAAGTGGTGATGCTCGAGATTGCGAACGTAATGTGACATGTTGGCCTCTCCCGTCAGGAAAGGCTTCTCCCAGATCGTCTGTCCTGCACGGGTGATGCGCGCGGTGCCGCGGATGTCCGCCGGCAAGTCACCGACCAACAACTCCGGACCCAGCGCTGCCGGACGGAGCTTGGAATGCGCCAGGTACAGATAGTTGGTGCGCTCGGTAACGTGATCGGAGAATTCGTTGGCCAGCGTAAAGCCGAGCCGGCAGGGTGTTCCGTCGGCGGCGATGACATAGATACCGGCGAGCTCCGGCTCTTCGCCCGCGTCCGCCGCGAACTCAGGAGACAACAACGGACTCTCGGGAGCGACGATGCCCCGGCCATCGCCCTTGTAGAACCACTCGGGTTGCACGCCAACCTGCCCTGCGGGCGGCTTGCCGCCTTCGAGGCCCATCCGGAACATCTTCATCGAGTCGGATGCATCGGCTGAATGCGCCTTCGCGTGCATGCGGTCACGCGCATCGGCCGAGCCCAGGTGGGTCAATCCGGTTCCCGTCATGAGTACGCGGGCGCCGTCCGGGTGATCGACCGGCGCCAGGATCCGCTTGGCTCCCAGCGCGTCGGCAAGATCGATTTCGTCGCCATACCCTTTTGCGTCCAACAGGTTGGACAGGGTCGTGTTGGCGACGATCGCCTCATTGGCGAGGGAATAGACCGACGTCGCGCCCGTGACGCGGCGGGCAATGGTGCCAGTCGTGGCGGCGGCCACGATGCGCTCCCCGTCATCGTCCAGCAGTTGCACCAATCGCAGTGACATGCCCGGGATCCTAAGATAACTCAGACAATAAAGCGACCCCGGCCCTCGACCCCGGCGCGCGTCCCGCGCGACGCAGCGCGCCTCAAACGATGCGCCTCAGCCGGCGCGCCGCTTCTCACCCTTGCGCGAGCTGGGAGTGTCCATCCGGGCCAGCTCGATCAGCTCGCTCATGGCCTTCTGCGCTTTGGCCGCATCTTTGGCGGCAATCGCCGTGAACACCTTCAGGTGATCCGGGATGGGGTCACGGCGAAGCGGCCGCTTGCGCTGCTTGAAGATCGTCGTGGTGCTGATCGCCGCGCTCACTCCGCTGGTGAGCGAGATGATGAACGGATTGTTGGTCGCATTCAGCAGCGTGGTGTGGAAATCCAGGTCCGCCTGGCGCCCTTCGGGTGTCGCCAGCGTATGCGCCGCCATCCCATCCAGGGCTACGCGCATGGCCTCCAGGTGGGCTGCGGTACGGCGCAGCGCCGCAAGTCCCGCGGCCGCGGATTCCACCACGTTTCGCAGCTCGAACAGGCTGTTCAACAGGATGAGATCCGGCTCGGACTCGAAGGTCCACTCGAGCACGTCCGGATCCAGCAGCGCCCACTTCGATTGCGGATTGACCCGCGTGCCGACCTTGGGACGCGCATCCACCAGGCCCTTGGCCGCGAGGATCCGCACGGCCTCGCGGTAGGCCGTGCGCGATACGGCGAACTGCTCACTGGCGGAGATCTCGCTGTCGAGCAGATCACCGGGGGCATATTGGCCCGACACGATGGCGATCCCGAGCTTGCGGGCGATCGTACCGTGCAGTCGCAGGGCTCTGGCGGGGGGGTCAGCGGGCGGCGGCGGTCCGGGCATGCGCTCTTTCTTTGTGTGTTGGTGCGTCCGAGAACGCGACGTTCATACTATACGCGCCCCGCAAAGCGCTTGCCGCACGGCCAGGGACTGGCTTATTGTCTGAGTTATTGACCGGGAGATAGTCAGTGCGAATTTGCTTGATTGCTGTTCTCGGAGCCCTGGCGAGCGTGAGTGCCGCCGAAACCCCGTCAGCGGGGACGATCCATGCCGACCAGCCCGGCGCGACAATAGACCGGCACATTTACGGGCAGTTTGCGGAACACCTGGGACATGGAATCGAAGCAGGCGTCTGGGTGGGAGAGAGCTCGCCGATCCCGAATACCCGCGGGTTGCGCAATGACGTCGTCGCCGCGTTGCGCGAGCTGCATGTTCCCGTAGTGCGCTGGCCGGGCGGTTGTTTCGCGGATGAATATCACTGGCGCGACGGTATTGGTCCCAGGGCATCCCGGCCAACGACACTCAACACCAACTGGGGCGGAGTTCCCGAGACCAACGCCTTCGGCACCCACGAGTTTCTGGACTTCGTGCAACTGATCGGTGCGGATGCCTATATCAACGGCAACGTGGGCACCGGCTCGCCGCGCGAGATGGCGGAGTGGCTGCAGTACCTGACCTCGGACAAGCCCACTGCCCTCACCGCGGAGCGGGCACGCAATGGTCATCCGGAGCCCTGGAAGATTGCCTACTTCGCCATAGGAAACGAAACCTGGGGATGCGGTGGCAACATGTCCCCGGAGTATTACCTGGACCTGTTCCGACAGTACGCGACCTTCTTGAAGACCCCCATTGGCGCACGTCCGCAACTCATTGCCAGCGGCGGCCACGACGAAGACACCTCCTGGTCCGAGCTCCTGACAGCCAAAGGGGGACGTGACCTGAATGGCGTCACCTTTCATTACTACACCATTCCCGGCGAGCAATGGCGCAACAAGGGGCCCGCCATCGGCTTCGGCGAAGATCAGTGGATCTCCACCCTGGCGCACACGTTGAAAATGGACGACTTCATCCGCGCGAATGCCGCGGGAATGGACAAGTCAGACCCGGCGAAAAAGGTCGCCTTCGACGTCGATGAATGGGGAACCTGGTACAGCACCGAGCCCGGTCGCGAGCCGGGATTCCTGTATCAGCAGAACTCGCTGCGCGATGCGGTGATGGCCGCTGTCAATTTCAATATCTTCCATCACCACGCCGACCGCGTCCGCATGGCCAACATCGCCCAGATGGTGAACGTGCTGCAGGCGATGATCCTGACCGATGGGCCGCGGATGGTTCTCACACCGACCTATCATGTTTTCCATATGTTCCGGCCATTCCAGGATGCGACGCTCCTGCCGACCGACCTGGAGGCACCGCGCTACACGCTGGGTAATACATCCGTACCTGGAATCAGCGTGTCGGCGGCGCGGACCGCGTCGGGCGAAATCGCCGTTGCACTAGTCAACCTGGACGCGCACAAAGCGACGCCCATCACCCTTGCGATCGCTGGCGCGAAAGTCCGGACGGTGAAGGGCGAGATCCTGACTGCTGCGGCGCTGGATGCGCACAACACATTTGAGAGTCCGGACGCCGTGAAGCCTTCCCGCTTCAACGGCGCCGCACTCAAAGACGGCAGGCTCTCTGTTACCCTTCCCGCGAAATCGGTGGTGGTGTTGAGCCTGCAGTAACCGGTTACTTCACGACCCGCAGGGCCAGGATCGTCTTCTGGGAGTAAACCTGGCCGGGACGCAGGATGGTGGACGGAAACGCGGGGTGATTCGGGGAATCCGGGAAGTGTTGGGTTTCAAAACACAACCCGGTCCGATACGCATACACACTACCCACGCCTGAGGGTTTGCCGTCCATGAAATTGCCCGTGTAGAACTGTACACCGGGCTGCGTGGTGCGGACCTCGAGAGAGCGTCCGCTCCTGGGCTCGGTGACCGTGGCCGCCAGGGTCATTCCGGCGCCAGCCGTGTTCAGAACCCAGTTGTGATCGTAGCCGCGGCCCAGACGCAGTTGCTCGTCATCGGCGCCAATCCGGGCGCCGACCGCATGCGGCGTTCGGAAGTCGAACGGTGTTCCGGCCACGGGACGCAGCTCACCGGTCGGGATGAGGGTTGCATCAACCGGCGTAAAGCGGTCCGCATTGATTGTGACCACGTGATCCAACACCGTATTCGCAGGATCGCCCGTCAGGTTGAAGTAGGCATGATTGGCGAGATTGACCGGCGTGGGGGCCGTCGTCGTGACGTGGTAGTCGATTTCGAGGTTGTCGTGGTCGTCGAGCTTGTAGACCACCTGCGCGGTGACCTCGCCGGGATAACCCTCGTCGCCATCGGCACTGACGAGCGTCATGCGCACTCCCCCGCCCTGCGCGGCTGGAATCTCTGCGGCTTGCCAGATTCGCTTATCGAAGCCACGCTTGCCGCCGTGCAGGGTGTTGGGACCGTCGTTGGCCGCAAGCTGGTAGGTCTTGCCGTCCAGCGCAAAGCGAGCCTTCGCAATTCGATTGGCGTAGCGTCCAACCGTGGCACCGTAGTACGGCACCCCCGCGGCTACATACTTTTCCAGGCTGTCAAAGCCCAACACAATGTTCGCAAGCTTGCCTGATCGATCCGGGGCCGTCAGCGACACGAGCGTGGCACCGTAGGTAATGAAGCGGGCCTCGACTCCATGTGCGTTGGTCAGTTTGTAGATTTCCACGGTCCCCTCGTTGGTGTGTCCCCACGGGGAACTGCTTACCTGTACCCCCGCCGATGCACTGAACGGCACGGTCACGACAAATGCCGCAACCCACAAAATCCTAGAGTACAGCCACATCGAGGCATCTTGCCAACCCCGGAGGGCTATGGCAATTTGTCTGAGTAAATGAACAAGCCAGCGCATTCCGCACCTCGCCCCCTGCGTTCCAGGGCCTGGTTCGATGATCCTCACAACGCGGACATGACCGCGCTGTACCTCGAACGATATATGAACTTCGGGCTGACGCTCACCGAGCTGCAGTCGGGACGTCCCATTGTGGGCATCGCCCAGACCGGCTCGGACCTGTCGCCCTGCAACCGCCATCACCTCGTCCTGGCTACGCGGCTGCGAGAGGGTATACGTGATGCGGGTGGCGTGCCTATCGAATTTCCAGTGCATCCCATCCAGGAAACCGGCAAGCGGCCCACCGCGGGCCTGGATCGCAACCTGGCCTACATGGGACTCGTAGAAGTGCTGTATGGGTACCCCATCGACGGGGTAGTCCTCACTGTCGGCTGCGACAAGACGACGCCTGCGTGCCTGATGGCGGCGGCAACAGTTGATATTCCCGCGATTGCGTTGTCGGTCGGCCCGATGATCAGCGCATGGGCGCAAGGCAAGCGAATCGGCTCGGGCACCGTTGTCTGGCGTGCGCGCGAGAGATATGCGGCCGGAGAGATCGATCGCGAGGCTTTCATAAAGCTCGTTGCCGCCGCGGCACCCTCCACGGGCTATTGCAACACCATGGGCACGGCGACCACCATGAACAGCCTCGCTGAGGTACTCGGAATGTCGCTGCCCGGCTCGGCCGCCATTCCCGCGCCGCATCGTGACCGGCAGGAGTGTGCCTATGAAACAGGCCGGCAGATCGTCGAGATGATCCACGCCGATCGCAAGCCATCCGACATCCTGACACGCGAGTCCTTTCTCAATGCTATTCGCGTGAACTCCGCGCTCGGCGGCTCGACGAACGCCCCGATGCACCTGATTGCGCTCGCGCGCCACATCGGTGTGGAGCTTTCGATCGATGACTGGCAACAGTATGGCTACGAGGTTCCCCTGCTCGTGAACCTGCAGCCGGCGGGAGAGTATCTGGGTGAGGATTTCTATCGCGCCGGCGGCGTGCCGGCCGTGGTCGCGCAGTTGCTGAAGCACGGCCTGATTTTCGGCGACGCGCCCACGGCCAACGGCCGAACCCTCGGCGCGAACTGTGGGGCCGCGGTCATCCAGGATGAGGCCGTGATCCGGCCGTTCGAGCGACCGCTTGCGGACAAGGCCGGTTTCCTCGTTCTGCGCGGCAACCTGTTCGACTCGGCCATCATGAAAACGAGCGTGATATCGCAGGAGTTTCGCGCTCGCTATCTGAATGACCCCAACGATCCGGACGCCTTCGAAGGCCGTGCCGTTGTGTTTGACGGTCCGGAGGACTACCACGCGCGAATCGACGACCCCGCCCTCAACATCGACTCCCAATGCATCCTCTTCATGCGCGGCACCGGCCCCATCGGCTATCCGGGCGGCGCTGAAGTCGTCAACATGCGCGCGCCGGTCCAACTCATTCAGCAGGGAGTTCACGTGTTGCCCTGTATCGGCGACGGACGGCAGTCGGGCACATCGGGCTCGCCGTCGATTCTGAATGCCTCGCCCGAAGCGGCTGTCGGGGGCGGGCTCGCCATTCTGCGCACCGGCGACCGCATTCGCGTGGACCTGCGCAAATGTCAGGTCAATGTGCTTCTGCCGGAAGCGCAGCTGCAAAAGCGGTACGAGGAACTGCAGGCGGCGGGCGGCTATGTGTATCCGCAAAGCCAGACACCCTGGCAGGAAATGCAACGGGCCGCGGTCGGCCAGATAGAATCAGGCGCAGTGCTGGAGCCGGCGGTCAAATACCAGCGCATTGCGCGCACGAAAGGCACTCCCCGCCATAATCACTAGCTAGTTGCCGTTCAGCAGGCCTGCCGAGACGTTGATTGCAAAGCCCAGGATGGCGAGATTGAAAACGAACGACATCACGCTGTGGACAATAACCGTCTTGCGCATGTCAGTCTGGCGGGTCGACACATCCGCAGTCTGACAGGCTATGCCGATGGTAAAAGCGAAATACACGAAATCCCAGAACAGCGGCTCCGCGGTGTCAGGAAACGAGAGCGGCGCTGGCTCGCCATCCAACACGCTGTAGAACATGTCGGCATAGCGGATCGTGAACATGGTATGCACCAGCGCCCACGAGCTCACGATCGTCATGCACGCGAGCAGGAAATGGCCTGCCCGTTCGCCGGATGGGACCTGCTTGGCCGTCGACAGCAACGCAATGATGCCGAGCACGCTCAGCAGCGCACTGATCACGGTGACGAGCAGAATTACCGGCGCCGTCGGATCCTCTTCCTGGTACCTGGCGCGAAGGGCCCTGGCATCCAGCTTCCGCATCCAGACATAGGTCAGCGGCACCAGCACGAAGATGGCCCCGTTCCAACCCACGAGGACCCTGACGATCCACTCCCAACGCGAGGGTAAAGCAAAGACCAGGACGACACCCACGAGAGCGGCAACCCACAGCTTGACGTGGTTCCAGACCAGCATGTCCCACGTCGAGCGTCGGCCCGACCGGGCAGCGGCGGAAGCGGGATTGGGCCGGGCCACCCGGCGGTTTCTTCGACCTCTCATTCCCGTATTGTGAGACGGGATGGGCTGGGTTAGCCAGCGGGAGGTTTCCTGGACAAGTTGACGTGGCCATCCAGCAGCGATCGGACCTCAGCCCCGATCGGATCCCCTTCGTCCTCGAAGAGCCAGGAATAGAACGCCGTAATGGAGCCCCGTTCGTCGTTACCCGCCCGTTCGAACAGTCGCGGCAAGGCGGAGAATACGGACACAGGATAGCCGGCCCGTACCGGCGTCTCGCCGGCCGCCAACCCGATATCCCGCAATGCCCTGGCGAAGCGCGTGACCGAATCCAACAGCAGGAGCACGCGCTTGCCCTGGTCCCTGAAGTATTCCGCGATCGCTGTTCCCACCCAGGCGGCCCGGGCCCTCTCCAGCGTGGGTCGGTCGGATGTTGCAACCACGATGATGCTTTTCTTCAGAGCCTCGGCCCCGAGGTGGTTGTCGATGAATCCACGCACGTCACCGCCGCGTACACCGAGAAGGACAATGACATTCACGTCGGATCCGGCGTGGGACAACATCCCCAACAGGGAGCTCATGCTGTTTCCCGAGGGCCCGATGATGCCGATACGCTGCCCCTCGGCGACAGTCAGCGCAGCATCCAACGCCTCGATTCCCGTCCGGAACGGCTGTCGGCTCGGGGCCCGCGTCAGCGCATTCGGGGCCTCCCGATAAACCGGCACAGCCATGAGTCCAGCGGGCTGCGGCTGTCCATCAATCACATTCCCGAGGGCATTCAGGGTGCGCCCCAGCAGACTCTCACCCACCGGCACAGTGGCACAGGATCCCTTCGAGACGACATCGGCATCGGACGAAAGCCTGTCAAACGAACCCAATGGGCTGAGTAACGTCACACCGCGTTCGATCGCTACGACCTCGGCCGTAACCCCGGTGCCGCTGAGCTCGCATATCTCACCGATATGGGCGCTGATGCCGGTGACCCGGATCAACCCGCCCCGGATTTCGGCAATGCGCCCCACCCGTTTCAGGCTCTGCACACTCTGCAGAGCACCGTCGTCCAGTGACGCCCGGATCGCTTCGAGCTGTACCGGCAATCCCACTTCGATGCGACCCAGCTCCGTCTCGATGACACAGGCCATGGGGTCGAGCGACGGCTCGATCACCATATCGACCTTTTCAACTTCAGGATGCTCGAGTTGCCACCGATCCAACATGGCACGCACGTTCTTCTCGGCGGCACTGCTGATCCGCACGGTGACGTGCCGTTCTTCCCGGATCGCCGCCAGGCCCTCTTGCGCCAGCGCGGTCACGAGATCGTTCTGGTCGAGGCGCGGTGCAATGTGCGTGACGATTGCCACTGCCAGCTCAACAATTCGGGCCTCCGCGGTCGACAGCAGCTCACGGGCCTGTCGCTGCGCTTCCAGAATGTGTTTGATAGCCTCCGCTTGTGCGTTCGCGAGCCCCGCGGCGCGGCCATCAAAGTAGGCCCGCCGTTGCAGGAGCTCCGCCTGGCGCTTCGCCGACTGCAGCGTGCGATCGGCTTCAGTGAGAACGTTGCTGAGCTGGGTAACATCGCCCCAGGCGCGGCGCGGAATGCGCTGGCCGGCCACCGCCGTGAGCATGGCTTCCGAATCGGTAATCGCGATCGACGTCAATGCAACACTCCCACGCGCAGGCAGCTTTCGGCGGCCGCCACGCTCAGACTGGGCGCATACGGCGCCGACCACCAGGAACGGTCATAGGTCAGGCGGACACTTTCACCCCAGGCCGGATGCAGCGTGGCCGCGAACACCGCAAATTCGGCCGCGCCCCGCCTGATCAGACGATCCATCTCGTCGGAGGCGGCCACGGGCGTCATGACGAGCGTACCGAGCCTGATCGCACATTCCATGGGTTCCGCAACCAACGGCGCCAGCCACGCCGCGTCCTTCAGGCGGGCAACCGCCGCCGAGTCGAGATCCCTGGGCAGACCAAACAACATCGGGCTCACGCTGGACAGGCGCTTCGCCAGCCAACGGCGGCCGAGCGGCAGCTTGCGCGCCTGGGCCAGCAAATCCAGGGGCACATCGGGCAGCCAGCTCGAGTGGACCCGCTTGAGGGTTTCCACCTGGACATTGAACCAAATCTGGGCATCTTCCGGCAGGAACACGAGTCACCCCGGCGTTACCGACGACTCTATGTTGGATATAACCCAACAGGCGCGCGCGCGTCATTGTGTTGCTTGTCCGAAACACTGTTTGAATATCCACTGCAATGTCGCCCCTGGAGGACATCCCTCGAGCTGTGCCGTTCAGGTTATTCTCCTGCCGCGCACGACGTGCCCTGAAGGACGCGGTCTCACCATGAGCGCGCGGAGGGAGGCGGACTTCAGGACCGTCGTGCGGCTCTCGAGCCTTCCAGGTGAGTCGTGGCTATCGCTAACGAAACCTTGTTCTTCGAGTACACGCAACAATCCGTGCGCCGGCGTTTGCGCCGGTTGGCGCCGGAGGCCGTACGTGCGCTGCGCGATCTCTTTCATGACAGGGAATACGTAACCCTGGAGGGCACGCCGAAGACGACCTGGCGCTTCGCGCCCGCTGAAGCCCTGTCACCGCCCGCGGCCATTCTCGACGGTGTCCATGAGAAGCTGTCGCTGATCGTAACCAACGACGGCTGGGTCGAGCGCCTCGGAGAGCGCGAGTGGTGGGACTACACGGGCGAATCACGGCTACTCGCGTGGTCGCTGGCTCACACGGGGGTGTTAGAAGGACTCGGACGCATACTGCGCGAGCCGCTGATGCCGAGCGCGCTGATAGACGGCGTTCCCACGGAAGCCGAATCCAACGTCGCGTTGCAATTCTCCGCTACCACCGACGATGGCCGACAGACCACCGGCTGCGTGAGCATGTCGCCCGCAATGGTAGCGCGCCTCGCCTCTTTCGCCGGCTGGCATCGATCGACGCCCAAGACAGCCCCCTGGCTGAAGCTCCCCGGCAAGCTGCGCCTTCTGCTGCCGGGCATCTCATTTCCCCTCGGGATGCTGCGTGCCTCCGAGATGGGCGACGTACTCATTCTCGGTGACAGAACGACTTGTTGGCGCAACCTGCAGGTCGTGTTGGCGGGCGCCAGCGACAATGAGCGCATTGGCGCCTGGGCCGTCACCTATGACGGAAGACATCTCACCGCCAGCGGCACAGCCCCGAATTCCACTGTGGAGTTGATCATGTCAGATCCCAACGCAATCGGTGCCGCGGATTCCATCCCGGTGAGCCTGGACTTTGATCTCGGCAACCTCGCAGTGCCCCTCGGCGAGCTCGCCTCTCTGAAACCGGGCTATGTATTCGAGCTGCCCAACAGCCTGGACAGCGTGCGTGTGATCATCAGGGCGAACGGCACGCGCGTAGGCCACGGTGAGCTCGTGGCGGTCGGCGATGTGCTCGGCGTGCAATTGCTGGCGCTCGAGACCCAGGGAATCCGGTAGCGGCGCTTCAACCGTTTTCGATGTGCCACTGGACCGCGCGCTGAATGAGCTCGGTGCCATTGCGCAAGTCGAGCTTCGAACGGATGTGCTCGCGATGGGAATCGATCGTATGCACGCTGACGTTCAGCTCGTTGGCAATCTCCCGCGTGCTCTTGCCGCGACCCACCAGTTGGAATATCTGCAGCTCGCGGTCGGTAAGTGCCTCCGTGCCGCCTTGCGCAGCCTTGCTGCCGATGGCCTGCGCGATCAGGCGCTGCGCCATGGTTGAGCTCAGATAGCGCTCGCCGCGCAACACCGTGCGCAATGCTTCGACCACCTTGCCCTGCAGCTCCTGCTTGTTGATATAGCCCAGGGCGCCGGCGCGCAGTGCCCGCTCGGCAAACAACGACTCGTCATAGGCGCTGACCACGAGCATGCGGGTGTTGATGCCGGCCGCGACGATCCGCTTGATCAGGTCGATGCCGTGCCCGTCCCGGAGCGCGATATCCACGATCACCAGCGCCGGCCGCCTGGAGACAATCAACTCCATCGCCGACTCGATATCATCCGCCTCGCCGCATACTTCCATGTCGGGTTGCGCCGAAATGCGGGCCGCCAGGCCTTCGCGCACCAGCGGGTGATCGTCCACGATCGCAATGCCGACGCGGCCCGCTCCGGACACTCTGGGTTCCATGCTCAATTCAATTCCCTGTTGTTGTGGCTCTCGGTGCGCAGCACCGAGCAGGCAATGCAGGTTCCTCCATCCGGCCGTGGCTCGATGGAAAAGTTGCCGCCGATCATGGCGCAACGATGCTCCATCAGCCGCAGGCCCACACCCTTGCCGCTGTTGGGCGCGCCCTGCAGGCCGATGCCGGTATCCTGTACTTCCAGCAGGAGTCGTCCACCCACCTGCTCGAGGCGGATCCAGATGGCACTCGCCCTGGCATGGCGGGTGGCGTTGCTCACCGCCTCCTGCGCGATGCGATACAGGTGGGTTGACTCGTTGTCATGCACGAGCTCCACCGCCGCGGGACATTCAAAGCCGCAGTCGATAGGTACCGGCACCATGCCGCGGGCCAGCGAGCGGACCCGCTGGTTGCACAGCTCGATCCCCCGGGCGACCCGGGATGCCACCTGGCTCGCGGCGGCCGTCGCATTGTTGCGACTCAATGACTCCGCAAGGCTCATGGCCAGCAGGCCCAGGCCGGTGAGCTCCTGTTGCGTGCCATCGTGCAGCTCCTGGCCGATGCGGCGCTGCTCGAGCATGGCAACATCGATGATCTCTTTCTGCAGCGCCTTGTGCTCGGTCATGTCACGGGCCACGCCGACAAACAGGTCACGGCCCTCCACCGCATTCACACTGAGCTGGATCGGGAACACACTGCCGTCCTTGCGTCGCCCGGCAATCTCGTGGCTGCGTCCGATGAGGCGGGTGTAGTAGGAACGCGTGGCGGTCGCTTTGTAGCCGTAATGGCCGACCCGCTCCTGGGGCGGGATCAGTACATTGACGTTCTCGCCGATCACCTCATTGGCCGCGTAGCCGAAAATCCGTTCCGCCGCCCGGTTGAAGGTGGCAATCCGGCCCAGGATGTCGATTGTGACGACGGCATCCGCGGTTGCATCCAGTATTGCCCTGATCTGCTCTTCACTGTGCTGCAACTCCGCGGCGCGTTCGGCGACCCGCTGCTCCAGCCGCGTATTCAACATCCGGGTTTCATCTTCCGCCCGGCGGCGCGCCGTGATGTCGCGTTCCGTTGCGGCCAGTGACTCAGGGTTCCCGGCCGCATCGAACAGCAACGCAACGGTCGCGGAAACATCCACGATCCGGCCGTCGCGTGTGCGCCGTTGAGTGTCAAAGGGCGGCATGGCTTCGCCTCGGGCAACCCGCCGCATCGCCTCCAGGGTCGAGTCCAACCGATCCCCTGTCATGAGATCCCGCACGTTGAGCCTCAGAGCCTCCCCCTGCGTGTATCCGTAGAGCCGCTGGGCGCCCCGGTTCCAGGCGACGATGCGGCCACCGAAGTCCATCACGACGATGGCATCGGCGGAATCGCGCAGCATGGCCGCAAACCGCCGTAGCTGCGCATCGGATTCGATCTGGCGGGTGATGTCGACAAAGCTGACCACGACACCGCCAACCTGGGCACCCTCCCCGCGGTAGACCTGTACGCGCCGCAGGAAGCATTTGTGATGCGGGCTGACGACGTTTTTTTCGATTGGCATGCGGGTCTCGATGGTGAGCTGGGCGTCGATGGCGAGCTGCTCGTCGAATCCGCGTGCCACAGCGGTCCACGGGCGTCCCAGGTCGCTGTCACATAAATTCAACAATTGGCCGGCCGGAGGCGTGAACCGCTCGATCCGCAGCTCGGCGTCCAGGATCAGCACCGCCAGGTTGGTCGCACTCAACAGGTCCGCCAGGTTGTTCCGCGCGCCCTCCAGCTCGGCGACCCGGGCCGCGAGCTGACTGTTGATGGCCGTCAGCTCTTCATTCAGGGACAGCAGTTGCTCGCGCGCGGCCACGAGATCCTCGTGCGCCGACTGGAACTCTTCTTCCGTGGTCATGGAGCCCGGGCGCCGGCGGGGAATCCCGGCCGGCCACGCGAAAGACTCATGCACCGGGTGCGCCGCCTCGACCGAGTGCTCGAGCACCCCCAGCGGAATCGGCTCGTGGGCGGCCCCGAGCCGGCGGTAGATGTAGCCTTCAACGTCCACGCCCTGAAACAGGTCGGCGGAGGGGCTGAAGGCCTCGTCGGGACTCAGCAACAGGTGGCCGCACTCATTGAGTGCAAAATGCAACAGTGCGTACAGCCGGGTGCGGCTTTCCTGCGGCAGGCGCGCCATTGCGCCGTGGCAGTCCACAAAGTCCAGCCGCGAGAGCGGCGGATCATTGTCAAAATCGTGTATGGCAAACACAACACAATCGCGCAGCGCGGGGCTCACCCGGTAGCGGTTGGTCCCATGGCGCTGGAAGAAGTGCTGCAACCGCGCCGCGGACACGCCCTGCAGGTCCGAGTCGCAATACACCCCCGCACGGGCCACCTTGATGGAGTTGGCCTCCGTGTCGGTTGCAAAAATCCTGACATTGGGCTGACGTCCGTAGCTGTGAAAATGCTCACACAGCAACATGGCGATGGAGTAGGCCTGCTCACCCGTGCCGCAGGCGGGAATCCACAGCCGCACCGGTTGGTCGGCGAGCGCGCGGTCCAGCAGATCCTCCATAACCCATGCTTTGAGGGCGGCAAAGGCGTCCGCGGAGCGAAAGAAGGCACTGCAACACAGCGGCAGCACCTTGTGCGATGCAGTAGCCACAACGAGTTCCTTTATTCTGCGCACTGCGACCGGTCCCGAAACGCTGCCGCAGGGCATGATTGCCGCAGGGTTTCGAGGCTGGAGGCTGTGAGGGTGACACACGCGGTGCGCGCGCGGCAACGTCTGGAGGACTGTCGCGACGCAGCTAGTGAAAATCACCACAGCGCAATGGCAACCGGCGCGATTCCTGAGGCGGCGCAGACGGCAGGATGATGGTTGCCGAAGCGTCCGGCTCAAACAGTCAACTATGCTTGTGAACAACTCTTGAAGAATACCGACATGAGCGAAGCGTACCAATACGACGATGGCTGCCGGCTGCTGATTTTCCGCCACGCCGACGAGGAATGTCAGGCGCTGACAGCCCACTACAGCGGCGTCCGGTTCAACCAGGTACGGCTGACCTTTCTACCGCAAAGCGCTTTGCAGGACTTTCCCGACCGCGAAGAGATCGAGATGAATTTCAACATCTCGGGAATGCCCTTCGATCTGACCCGGCACGGCTTCGCGCATCCGAGCTGGTGGCGCATGGTGCCGCCTTCCGGCATAACACATCGCTGCAGCACGGAAGGCTTCGGACGGGCCTGGCGCGCCATCCGCACCCGGACCGGTTACCGCCTGCAAGGCGCCCAGTACGCCGATGGCATGACCAAGCTGACTGTCGCGCTCAAACCTATCTTTCACGCCCGTCGCTTTGTGCGCGGCGTCACACCCATGCCCAGCCGCTGGTAGCCAAGCTTTCAGAACCTTACACCGCCCTGCAGCTTCAACGTCCGGGGCGTACCCAATATGTTACCCACCTGGTTGAATGTGACCGGGTTCGCAGGCACGTTGCCATTGGTCCCGTAGTTGACGTTGTAATCCGAGTAGTTGGTGTTGTTGAACACATTCAACAGGTCGAACCGGATGTATACCGACACATCGTCGTGGACGGCGAAGTCCTTGCTCACCTGCAGGTCGAGGTCCTTGTAGCCGAAGGTATCGGGCGGACGGGATGAGATCGGTGTGCACTTGCTTCCCGTGGGGAAGACCTGCCCGTCCGGCAGGTAGCAGGCCAGGTCGTTGTGGGGAATCGGCGTCGCCAGCACCCATTTCGCGGCGAGTGTCGTCTGCCAGGGTCCGCGTACGGTTCCGGTAGTCACCCAGCGATGCTTGGCCGCCGCGTTCGAAGCGATGAACGGGTACTGGCCGATGGTTTCCTCATCGAGTGAGTAGTGTTCGTTGATATCGCGATTCTGCCTGGCATCGGTGAATGTATAGGCGAACGTGACTCCCCAGCGCGATTCGACGGTAAACGGCTTCTCGATCGAGACCAACAACTGGGTGGTGCGCGTCTCGATGCCGTTGTTGCCGAGAATGAGATTGCCGAATCCCGGGATTGGATTGCCGTACGGGGGGCCATTGCCGTTGTCCCAGAAAGCGCCGTTGGGCAGTCGGTTACCGAGCGTGAACGCAAATCCGTCGTGACTCAAAATGCGGGCCGCGGTGACGCTGGTATTCCAATCGCCGATCCGGTTGCGCATGCCGATGCTGAACTGATCGGAATACGGCGTCTTCAACCGGTTGTTCAACGCATCCACTTCCTGCCCCGCATTGCTGGCGGTCACCAGCGACTGTAGATTCGACAGGCCGTTCAGATACGCCGGATTCCAGGGTATGCAGGTCGGGGACGGCGCGCAGGGACGCTCGGGCACGTTGAAAAAGATGTTGTATTGAGGCAGGGAGGACTTGGTCTGTTCCAACTGCAGGTAGGTAAACAGGTCGCGGTCGTAGGATCGGCCGGCACCGCCGAAGATCACATGCTTCTGATCGCCGGTGAGGTCATACGACACGCCGAACCTGGGAGCGATCTCGTTGGTAGGCGCGGACCGGTTGTGTCCGTTGCTGATGTAGTCGTTGATGTTGACTCCGCCCAGGGCGAGAGTTTGTGCGTAGGTCTGCCCCGGCGGCCCGAACGGATCCTGTGAGTTTACTGCCGCGACCACGTTGGCCGGCGTCACATGGTCCAGGTACGCCGGCGTCTTCTCGTAGTCCCAGCGCACACCCAGGTTCAAGGTGAGTTGCCGGGTGGGCGCCCAGTCATCCTGCAGGTAAATGCCGAA
>Ga0307510_10002116_pt1 | contig 22462 bp, 12 predicted proteins | sample 12_EM_MG_FD_207224 | JGI IMG/M metagenome (GOLD analysis project Ga0307510, IMG submission 207224) | Populus trichocarpa ectomycorrhiza microbial communities from riparian zone in the Pacific Northwest, United States - 12_EM | ecosystem: Host-associated > Plants > Roots > Unclassified | place...
AGTAAAACAAATTAGCCTCCTTATAATGTGGAAGTTGAAGTATGGTTTGGCTATTCCAAGAGAAAGGAAAGCAATGCAGTAAACAAATCAACCAATCAAAAGAAGAAAGCAAAAAAAAAAAAAAAAAGAGAGAGAGTCAAGAATCCAATGAAAACAACACTGTTCAAAAGAACTATAACACAAAAAAAACAGCAATTCAAGACAAAAATTTTGCAGCCATGATTCACAAACTGAAAGAGGAGAAATGGAAAAAAGAAAAAAGAAAGTCCATCGCGCTAATAATATTCAAAATCAAAAGCGTCAGTTCAAGCAAAAATGGAACTTCATCATCATAGTTTTAGAAAAGAGAGAAGCACAGCATGTCAATATATCAAAATATAGTAAAAATGAACTGAATTGACTGCCATAACCATTGCCGTGATGGACTAGTACATATTATACAGCAAAACATGAAAATCCCACAAAGGCAATCAAAGATATACTTCAACAGATCATAGATATAACACCAAAACCAATCAAAACTCCAAACTTTCCAGATTTGAAGGAGGAGAAAAGGAATAAAAACAGAAATATAAAAGAAACGTACTTACTGGCATCTTCATGGAGAGCTCACAACTTTTCTTCTTCTTCCTCTTCTTCTTCTTCTTCTTCAACAGTATTGACCAAAAGGAGAGGCAACAAAACAAAGTATGGCTTAGCTAATGTAGAAGAAAGAAAGAAAGGGGAGGTAGTGGGAGAAGAAGCACCACAAAAACAGGGGCAGCTTGGTGTAAGCTTGTGTATTATAAGCATTAATTATATATAAATGACAACGAGAACATTTTCTTTATTTATTATCGGTTACAGCATTACATTACAAAATAAATAAATTAAACCCAGTAATATTTAATAAATTAATAATCTTAACTAAATGATATTTTTGTTTGATATCGATTTAAATTTGAAATTTAAATAATATTTTATTCAATGAATAAATATATGCTAAAAATTATGTACAAGTTTAACTGTTCTTGGTAAGTTAGGAAATGACAGCTTAATTACCATGCAAAAAGAAGAAGAAGTAATAAAAGGAAATATAGTGGTAATTAATAATTAATAGCGTAATTAACCTGTAATGTGAATATGATTAATAACGTCTCTCGCCGACAATTATGTTTGAAACGGGTTTTCTTTATTTAGAGAGAGTGTGATTGATTGCGTGCCAATTTTTAGCAGCTGTGTTTGCAGTAACAGCGAGTTCTAGATTTTTTTAATATAATAAAATAATAGATTAAAAAAAATTCGAGCTTATTAGTTAAATTGACAATTTAAATATATATAAAAAATCAACAATGGTAAATAAATCAACAAATAAATAAAAAACTACACTCAAATTTATTTGAATTATTAAACAACCTAATACTAATCTAATAGAAGGAAAACCTGGACAAGAAAACGAGAGTCAACCTTCAACAAAAAAAAAATACAGAAAACATCAGCTTAAAAAAAAAAAAACCAAGCAAATCTACAAGAACCTCTTAAACCTAGTTCAATCATATTACAACTTGTTAAGTTATGAACCCAATTCAATTAAGAAGTTTAAATGTCATCCAATTTAATCTTGAAGGATGAGATTGTTAAAAAACCTATTAATAAAAAAGCTTTAAAAAGAAAAAAAACAACAAAAAAAATAAATATGGGGCTAAAATTTGACAGGAAAAACCCAATGAGAATGAAATCCAAAAAAAAATATCGCAAACAAAAACAAATTTCAATTAAAAAAATTAGGACCAAACTTGAAAGATTAAAAAATCAGGGGGGAATTCAAAATCATTTTTAATATGATATATTATTTATAAATTAAAAATGACGAGGGTGAAATAGAAAACAATTGTTGAGGGCTAACCCAATAGAATTAAACAGAGAAAAATAACAAAAAAAAGGTTAAAAAAATAAAAAAATTAAGACAACAATTTAGAAAAAGAGAAAAAATAAGGCAAACCTCATAAACCTGGTCTAATCTCTAAAAGTCGCATCTCGTGAATGTTTTTTACGCAAATTCAATCAAGAAATTAATCAATTTGATTTTGAAAGATGAGATCGATAGAAAAATATTAATGAGAAAACCTACAAAAGCAACAAAAAAAATAATGATAAAATTTGATAGGAAAAACCCAAGGAAACAAAAATTAAATGAAAATAAATGCGTAGGGATGGAACTGAAAATAAACAAATCAATCAAGAAAATGATTCAAAACAAAACAAATAAAAATTAAAAAAATGAGGATCAAGTTTGAAAAAAAATTAAAAAAAATCAAATGATCAAGGATGGAATAAAAAATAAAATCCAATTAGAAACAATCAATGCAAATAAAACAATTGAAAAATAAGAGAAGAGAGACTAAATCAAAAGAAAAAATAAATTGAATAGCTGATATGGATTTTTGCATAGTCAACCCACAATTCAAGGAAGAAAGAGAAGGAAAAGAAAGAAAGAAAATAAAAGTAATTTTGGGGCCAAACCACGATGAACCACCATACACGTGCCACCCATAAAAAAAAGGACATCAAGATGAATCAAATGATGCGACAGAATCATTGTTACAATTGCCAGAGCCAGTCGCACACACTGCTAGAAGATGACATAACAGTTGACGCGTGCGAGGCATACGTCAGTAGCTTTTTCATTTTTTTTGGGTGAAAAAACCAAAAATTCTCTTAAGACTAAACAATATTAACAAACAAATCATTGTGAAATTACACCTAAGCCCCTGAAGCCAGGGCTAAAAAATCAACTTGTAAGGGTAATGTAGTAATTCAACTATTCTATAAAATTTGAAAACACAAAAACACCCTTGTGTAAAAAACATTGGATTATTTTATTAAAGGGTTACATTAGTAATTTTACTATGCATTTAAAAATCTAATTACCAAAATAACCTCGCACAATCCTCAAAAGACATTTATGTCATGGTAAAAAAACTATCCTACCCTCGAAGCCAAGGCAAGAGATAAAATAACCAAAGGACAAAAAAGTCATGATACTATTGTAATGAATAGTGTTTTATATCTTATGACATAGTAAAACCCCTAGGAGAATTAGTGTTTTAGATAATGTTTTGTTTTGGATACATTTTTTTATTAGTCGAATGAAACAAACAAATTAGTTCGGTCTCATAATTTAACCAAAAGTTTCATATAATTTCTGTGAACCGGCTTCATAAGTGGTAAATTATTACAATTAAAATAAAACTAAATAAGGAGAGGTTTTTACTGTACTCATTTTTACATAACACTATTCATTAGAATAGTGTTTGTTTTTCTAATTTATATATATTTATTTCAATTTCATCATTCAATATTAAATTTATTGCGGATTAGACTTTATATTTTTTCTCAAATTACTTTTTATGAGATTATCTTAGATTCATGATCCAGACCACATGTTTAAAAGGTTGACTCATGTTTTTTCCCTTCTTTTCTAATTGATTTTTTTTTCTCAATTTCATTCTTCAACATTGAGTTGATTGAGAATTAGGCTTTGTGATTTGTTTTGGTATGCTTTCTATGAGGTTATTCCCATCGCATGACTCGAGTCATAGGTTTGGCGGGCTAACCCTGGTTGACCCGAGCAGCTTTTTGTATCCTTTTTTAATCAATTTTTTTTCTCTATTTTGTCTTTCAATACTTTGTTGATTAAAAAATGAGCTTCATATTTTTTTTAATTTTGCTTTCTACTAGGTTATCTTTTTTCCATGACTCAGGTCGTGGGTTTGGTAAGTTAATCCGGGTTAACATGAGTTATTTTTTTGGATCTTTTTTTAATTGATTTTTTTTAGTTTCATCCTTCAACATTGAATTTATTGAAAATTGAGTTTCATAATTTATTTTGATTTGCTTTCTTTGGGGTTATCATGATCTCATGTCTTAGTATGCGGATTGATATGTTATCCCTAATTGACCCGAATCAATCCAATATGCTTAACTTAGTCAGAGACATACTGTATATCTATATCCGACAAGCACCACCTTGAAAAACAACAATGACATGATGATTTCAACGACATCAAAGAAGGTTGTATGATGTCACACATTATGTCTAAACCTCGGTGACACCTCTCACACACTGGTGCATGTCCTATACATGCCAAACCTTTTTTTTTGTCTCATTTGTTTAATTTAGTCTTTGATTCTAAAATAATTCTTCTATTGAGCTTTGAATTTTATTCCACATGATTCAAGCTCTTTTTTTTTTAATTTAGTCTTTGATTCTCTATTGACTCTTCAATTTAGTCCCTGATGTCAACCCATTTGATCCTCCATAAGTCCCAAACGAGGAGAGAAGAAAGAAAAGAAAAAAAGAAAGTGACATCTCGTCAACTAGTTCAGCACATTGTAATCATCTCCATGACCCAAGTTTTGAATTTTGTGGTTAACCCGATTTGACTAGTGCTTATCTAATATGTCGACATCGCAACATTGAGAAAAAAAATATCATCTTGGAATTTTATTAAAGCCAAACTCCATTTTCATCAATCATTTAGGTTACCTTTGTACTCGCCAAATTGATTGAGTTAAGTTGTGGCAACTCCCATACAGTTTACTTTGATGCTCAGTTTAGGTGAGGAATTGAAGCTGGAGGTTTCAACATTGACTTGTTTGACTGAGTTTAACAACAATGTCAAAGAGATTTCCCATGAATTGCCCGGTTCTTTAGTTAAAAAAAATAACATTGCTTATTTTTTTAAAAAATCTTCATAAGCATCACCTTATGATTTTGTTTTTAGTCATTTCGGGTTTTGAATGATTCACTTTTATATGTTATGAGTCTACAACTGATTCACTAAAGATGCTTGCACATTTTTTCCTGTTACTGGAAAAAATATTACTCTATCTTGCAGCAAAACACGAGACAACTAGCTAATTTTCTTTCTATTCATACTATATACAATATTAAAAAAATGCTTTTCTTTTATCATAAATCAAGGTATCTCCTACTTTCAATAAAAAATTGCTTTATCGTGGAGTCCATTATTTTAGTGCTGATACTTTCATATTATAGTGGACACATAGCACAGTAAAACACTAGATTATTGTTCCATGTTGTGTTGCTGGTCAAATTATTTTTTTTAATGTAAAAAAATATATAACAGTATTGCTAACGTGTTTTCTAATAAAAATAATAATCATGAGCTCAAAATATAATGCATATTGGACAATATATTTAAAAACAAATATTGATAAGACAATATATTGGATGCCATTTGTTTTTAAATATTGAGACGACCATATATTGGATCGACTCAAGTTAACATGTTCAATCTTTGACCCTGGTCATGAGACCATGATAACCTTATAGAAAACAAATAAAAATAAACTATGAAGGCTGCTTCCTAATCAACCTAATGTTGAAGGACAAAATAAAATAAAAATTAAAAAATAAAAAGAAAACAAAACACTCGGGTTAAAATGCCAAAATAATAACTTGGATCATGGATAACCCCGATGAAAGCAAATTGACAAAACAATTATGAAACTCAATTTCCAACCAATGCATTGTTGAAGAATGAAATAAAAAAATAATTAAAAAAAAGATAAAAAAAACTAAGTCAACCCGGGCTAAGTCATAAAACTATGATAACGTCATAAAAACCAAAAAAAATAAAATTACAAAGTTCCATTTCTAATAGATCTAGTGTTGAAGTTTGAAATCGAGAAAACAATTAAATATATGAGACTGAAATAACTTCACAAAAAGCAAATTGAAAAAAATATATAAAGCTTAGTTTCCAAACAACATAATGTTAAATGATAAAATTGAAGAAAAAACTAAATAAAAAAAAGATTGAGTTGTTGAAGGGTTAAATTTAAAATATATTCAATTAAAAAAAATCCAGAAAATAAATCGGGTTAACCTGTCAAACCCACGACTGAGTAATGAGACAGGATAACCATATAGAAAGAAAATTGAGAAAAATCATGAAGCCAATTAAAAAATATTCAATTAAAAATGACAAAAAAAAGGGAACAAAGTCAACCTGGGTCAATATGCCAATCCAACGACCAAAGTCATGAGATCAGGATAACCTCATAGAAAGAAAATTCTTAAAAATTACAAAGTCTAATTTCCAACCAACCTAATGTTGAAGAATGAAATCGAAAAAAAAATCAATTAGAAAAAGCAGCCCAAAAAAAAGATTACATTAGTCAACATGAGTTATTCTGTTAAACTTACGACCAAGGCCATGATATTGAGATAAATTAACATAAAGCAATAAAAAAAAACACAAAACCTTATTTCCAATAGATCTAATGTTGAAGATTGAAATCGAGAAAAAAAAACTAAATTCATGAGATTGATATATAACACAAAAAAAAAACAAAATACAATGCGCAATGCCCAAGACAACCTAATATTTGAAAAATAAGATTGAAAAAAAAACTAAAAAAAGAAAAGAAAATTGGATTGGTTAAAAGTAAGATTGAAAAGAAAAACTAAATAAAACACAAAAACAAAACACTATTAAATACATAGTGTTTTGTGGGTGCGACTAAAATGATTTAGCCACATCTTTAGTGTTTCGTTAATAAAATAATAATATTAAAAAACTCGTGATTTGATTAATAAATGAGTATATTTCTTATATTATCATTTAGGATTTAAATATTTTGAAAAACCATAGTAAAATAACTTCTTATGAACACACATTTAGAGTGGATAACACTTGTTTAAGGCTAGATCATAGAAGGTATAAAGGGTGTTTGGTGCTATATCTGCTTTTGCTTTTAGATGTTTTTGAAAAAAAAAGTTGGCTAAAAAAAATCAAAGTGATGATTTTTTAATAATTTATAATGGTTTTGATATGCTGATGTCAAAAATAAAAAAATCTAAAAAAACTATTTTGATATATTTTCAAGCGAAAAGTTATTTTGAAACGCACCATGCACCACAATGTCAAATACACACTTTAATATTAAAACATAACACATAAATATTCAATTAGTTCAATTCATGAACAAAGACAATAAGAATCCCTCTGGATATGAAATATATGATATTTCTTTGTACAAAAGCATCCGTTAATTTTTTTTTCCTTACAAGAAGTGGTAAATTATTTAAATATCTTGAACCAAATGTATTTTTTTTGCAATATTCTCACGATCTCTTATTATCTTCCTAAGATTATGTTTAGTTTGGAGTTAAAAACTGGAGGTTAAATGTTAAGCGGTGAAATATTAAGAGTGAAAAAACTGATTATATGATGAATTTTTTAAAATGTTTAATATATAGTATTAAAAATCAATAAGTTTTAAAATAAAACTCATAATAAAAATAATAAACAATATAAATAGATGGATTCAATGCTTTGTTTTGGAAAAAAGATGAAAAATGAATGATTAGTTAAAAACAAAAACAAAATGAGTGTAAATTTCAAAAACAATTCCCCTTCTCCATTTTATACCCCACCCATCTCATCCCTTAATTTGCCCCCTTCCGAAGAAAATACCACACAAAATTTAAGGGCGTGAAATTATTATCTAAAATGGTCACGCCATCACTAATCCTAACATTGGTTTTCCTTTTTGTTTTTAAATTTCATGAACAACTATTTTGGTAATGTTGGGTAATCAATCTATTTAGAGTAAAGTTTTGAAACCTAGTTTGATCCATGTTGACCTAAGTCAATGATTTTAGTTTTAATTTTTGTCCAAAACAATTTTGTTTGAAAAACATTTTGACTGGATCTTATCTAGGTCTTGACCGAATAACTAAGTCATTGTCACATCGAATGGGTTTTCCCAAGTTAAACTATGATGCAACCATATTATTTGATAGTTTTATCCATATTTGCCTAATATTTGTTTATGTTATATATATAAAATATCTTGATATTCGTTTGTTTTATGTTTTGAAGGCACTTTTGGATGTAAGATTTTAAAAGAAGTAAATTGGAGATAATTCAGACCATGTTCCAACCCATGTCGAACTTTGGCAGATTTAACCTCTGATCGATGTTTTGTGCAGAGCTTGAGCTCTAGAGGTTGAAATGAAGTGATTATAGTGGCATTAGAAAGATAACATACATAACTTTCTATACATATATGGCAAGAAAAATAAAAAGAGAAAGAGAATGAAAATCGCAGCCTTCAAAGACAAATCTCGTATTTTACCAATGCTGACCTTTGACCATTCCGACTTGAATATCTTGAGTTAGAGAAGTTCATTTGATGCAAACTCAATGTTTTTGGATTCTTGACTTGAAGACCTATCAGACTACCAAATTTCAGTAGAAAAACAGCTCATATGTGAGAGATATGATTTTTCTTAGACAACTTATAGATTCTGCCAGCATACAGGTTTTGTGAAGAAACAAGTCTAAGTTACTTCCCAAGCATCCAAATCGACATCCAAGTCTCTATTTGGGAAATCTAACTCCTATAAGTCTAAAGTCAAAGTTTGAAGATTTTATGCAAGACTATTTCTTCTTCTTTTTAGAAAAATAGTTATTGCATTACTTAAATATAAATTGTCTACTTAGGAAAGGACTATATTTTTAAGGAAGTAGGGATTATGGTTGACTATTAAATAAAAAGAAAGAGAGAGAGGAAGGAGAGGGCAGCCAGAAAGAGAAGAAAAACTTCACCATTTTCTCCTATACCTGAAATCATGTATTCATCTTTTCTCTTGATTAGTTTTTCAACAGACATGCAAGGTTAAGTTCTTTTTCTTGGTTCCAAGGACACAAACTTTCGGATTTCAATAACTGTGAGATCTATTTTACCTTTTCTTTTCAGTTTATATGATGAGTATGTTTGTTTTTCTATATTTATTTCCTATGATTGTTTAGTTTGATTGCTATAGTGGACTCAAAGTTGTTATTCTAATCAATCTATTGCTAAGTTTGTTATCAAAACTGGAGTTGTGATATATAAACTTGTGAAACAACTGAGTTTAATAATTGTGGCGGATTTATATTATTAATCTTAGGAAAAATATTTGATCAAATCAAACATGTATTGCAGTTAGTTGTGTTGCCTAGATTAATCAACTTATTTAGTTCTTAAGGCCGCCGTTGAATTACATTACTAGTGCAGACATTGTGGTTTTTTAACGGTTATAGTTAGTTACACTGCAGATTGATTAACTAACTAATAACTAATGTTAAGAAAAGATTAATATTCAGAGTATAAGTTGATATATCGTTTTAATAATTAGTTCTGATTTCCGTAGGTGGACGTTTACTTGAGACCAAAGTTTTTTCTCTTGATAATTTTCTGATTTATTTAATTTAGCTTGATTGTTTTATTCTGTTTATTATAGCATAGCCTAGATAACTTCAAACCCTACCTCCTCAATTTCATATCATTTAGTATAAAAAACCTAACTAAACCTTTCTTGTGGGATTGACCTCTTACTTGCTCTATACTATCTTGTTTATTTAAGCAATGGTAATTAATTTGTGTGATCATGACATCGCAACAAACTACATAACCAATTAAAAAAAATCAATCCATGATTCAAGTCAACGAGTCTCTATATCTGACCTATCAGGCCATATAAAGTTTGGGATTTCGAGAGCAAACATATTTTGATTGATACATTGGGTATGGGAAGTGAGTGAAACTATAGGTGAAGGGGTCTTTTACCAAACTAACAGAGTTTGGTAAAAGATTTCAAGATATAGCACAAGATATAAAAGTATCGTGGAAATAATATACTTTACTCAACCACTAATAAGAATTGTTGTTTTATTAATAAATCACTAATAGAAATAACAGTTGTCTTAAACAACCGTTACTGTTATTAATGTATGTATTAAACAACCACTAATGACAATAGTGGTTCTTCAATAAAAATGCGCTAATGTGAATAGCGGTTGTGTTATCACAATATAATTTTAGCTTAAATACAACCCCAAATTTTATATAAAACAAAACTTAATCCACCACAACCGAAACCCAAATAAAATCATAAATTACCAAACCTCAAACCCGTAATTAAGAGTGAGATATTTTAACATCATTTTTTTTTGTTAGCTATAATCTCAAATTAATGTGTAATATTTTTAAAAATTATTTTTATTTATTAATTATAAAAATAATTGATAATGACAATAACGACACATAATAATTTGCATTTTTTAACTTGTAAAGGGATGATTTGAGATTTTAAACAACTTGTTCACGTGTTCACCTATTAATTAATTATTTTAAATCATGCTTATCTAAAATAAGTATGAAAATGCATAATATGTATGATAACATTAAAATCAACATGATAATTAGCTAAAACAATATTACAAAAGTAATAAAAGTAAAAATAACTCATAACTAAAAAAATTACACAACATAAATATACTCGATATAATAATACATCCAAGTTTATCTATGTCTTCTGCAATGACGAGCGGATAGGTCAACTTCATCAATAACACGACTTCCACCTGTCTGTGTGGTATCATCTTTTGAGACAACATTATCTAGGCTCATTGTTTCTCCTAATAGGTCAAGTGTAGTATGACATGTCTTGAACCAATAAAATGCATAATAATAAGCAAGTCTATCATCATCATCATCATCGAGATCATGAAGATTAATCGTAGCATGTCGACTATTATGTAATAATTATCCAACCTAATATGAAGCAAATAGACATTATTACTGCATGAATAAAATGCAACGGTTTTGTCAAAGCATATAAATAGTAACAAATACTTATAGCATTTTGAATTCAATATGCATGTGGCTCATACTCCATCTCCTGCCATAGAGGAACCTGCACTGGGTTTGATGTAATGATTCAATGTTTTATACTTGGGTATTAGCCCATGTATTTCTCTTTTGTAAATTACAGGATGCACCTCTCTAAAAATAAAATTTCTGCATGCATCCCACATCGATATATATTGGAGATGATGGATCATTCAATTATAATCAGCGTGCCTACCTGGATAACTAATGTAACAGAATTGATCGCTTGTATTTATGTTAGAAAGGATGTGTTACTTAAAGCTAAATTGTCGCATTACATAGTCCGGACAATGCATATCAACAAGCTCAAGAAATATAAGGGGGACAACTGATATCCATAAGTTCATGGCCAATGTGCATATAACCAGAGCAACTGATATATCATTTTCTAAATAAGAATTCCACACAACTTATTGAAACATCAACAATGTAATTATTTACTACCATCAATACAAACAATTATTTCTCATCATCTACCAACATTAGCCTATGCAATTATTTCCCAACATTTATTTAAAGTAAAAAAAAATAACATCAACATAAACAATTATTTATCATCATTTACCAACATCAACGCAAACAATTATTTCACTTCATTTACCAACATCAACCAATGCAATTATTTCTCAATATTTTTCAATATAAAAAAATTTAAACATCAACGCAAACAATTATTTCTCATCATTTACCAACATTAATGTAAACAATATTTCTCATCATTTACCAACATCAACCTATGCAATTATTTCTCAACATTTTCCAATATTAAAAAATCTCAACATCAATGCAAGAAATTATTTCTCATCATTTACCAATATCAACGCAAACAATTGTTTCTTATCATTTACCAATATCAACTTATGCAGTTATTTCCCAATATTTATTCAATATAAAAAAAATCTCAATTCGACTCAAGAAAGTAATTATTTTTCAATATTACTTCTCAATATTTTTCAACATAAAAAAATTTATCTCATCATTTTTTAACTTCAATTTTAACATCAACATTGTAATTTATTATAAAATACCTAATTTGCTTGTTGTCTTTCTAACTCGCTATGATAAAATGACAAAGCATTGGTTGAATTATTTTATAAATATTTATTCCCATATCATCTGTTAATAAATAAACAATGAAACTTATTAAATAAGGTTTCTATGAAAAATATTTTTAATCTAAATAATATAATTTGCATTATTAATAACATATTACATGTATTATAATGAAAATTGTAGCTCAACCTCCAAAACCTAAACAAACATAATAGGTTTAGACTCAATTCGTGGCCACCCCAAATATAAATGCTCTCATGACCATAACTTTATGTACAAAAAACATACAACAATTAATAACCAACTTAAACATACAAAACATTATACGAAAATTAAAAAAAAAACTTATTACATTTATTTTACCTGCAAAAGCAATAAATATCCTCCAACTTGCTTTGTTTTTTCCAAGCTAGCTTGACAAAAATGCATATACAAACATACAAGGATGTTTGAACCTCAACTATATAATGGAATGCGTTCCAAATCCTCCAGCAGTGGTAGGTAGAACAAGAGTACATACATCCCACTAAGATCCGTTAAAAATATATTGTCAAACATATGAAGTATGTACGCTTTAGTGTATCTGCATAATAAAACATCAAATTCAAATTAAACATAGACAAATAAATATGTTAATTAAACTATTAGTATGCATTAAAAAACCATCATATTATCTTGTCATCATAATCATCAGGTAATTCAGAAAAAGGTTTTTCAAAGCCATCTCATGTATATAGCTCCCCTTGAACATTTCAGGAGGGGGTACTCATTTGAATGCAAGCTTGCATAAAGTGACCGTATTTGGGATACTCACAGTAGTAAGTGGGTGCTCGTCTATAGGCAAGCCAATTAAAATAACAACATTGTGTAAAGTAGGTGTCATCTCCCCTGCACGAAAATTGAATGTGTGAGTCTTCCGTCTCCATCAATCAATAAGTGCTGCGAGCAATTTATGATCTATATTTATGTGCTAAAGACATGTAATGTAATAAAAAACTCATTTGTATGATGTATGAGATCATAGGATCTGAAAGCGACATCAACTTATGGAATTTAGAGTACATCTACCCAAATCTTGCATAATAAAATAATTTTTTTAATTTATTAACATGAATTTTAGGATAATTAGCATAATAATTAATCATTTTTATTATATGAAAATTAACATACATTCCCATTCCATATGGCCTCTGCTCTATGTTGATGTTCTAGGATTAAGACAACAATAACACCTAAGGGAGTGAAATAGGTGTTTCAATAATAATAACAAATATAGCAACTAACTCAGTTAAACATAATTAACATAATTAACCAACAATATAATTAAAGTGCTTAAAGTAAAGAGTATAGGGATAGAAATTGCATACTTAGTTTTTAACATAGTTCGGCAAGCCTACATCCACACCTCCAACACCAAACCGGTCCTGAGTATTGTGTTCTTTACTAATTTAAGCCAAAGATTACAATGTCCTTGATGAATCCTCACCAAGCCTTTTTCACCATTTAAAGAAATATCATCTTCAAGACTTTTCACCTTAGTGATGTACCTCACCAATGACTATAAGTTTTTCATTTAAACTCTTAAAGGATTAAATTTGTTTGAAATGTAATAACACTCACTCAAAGAGTAGATAATACAATTGAAGCTTATGTCTCTATAGCTCACTCAATAACACTTAGAATGTATGAAAGTGTTTAAGAGTAGTGAATGTGAAAATTTATACTATTATTCAAGAATATGAAGGTTTTAATGCACAAATACGAGTATGATTTAGTATTGATGATTTGAAGTTGTTTTTGCTCTTAAGATAACCTCTATGAGTGTGTGTGTGTGTGTGTGTGTGTGTGTGTGTGTGTGTGTGTGTGTGTGTGTGTTTAAAGAAAAAACTAGCTGTTTTATAGCCGTTAATGTTTCACTAACAGCTAAAACGATTGACCGGTTCAAATTGATCATGACAATCGGTTGACCGGTTCCTACAGATTCCCAGTTGTTCATCCCTAATGAACAAGCAGGCGACCAATTCACTTGGTATAGCCAAACAGTCAACTGGTTTAACTTAAAATTCAATTTTAAGCCCGGTGAATATTGAATCGACTAAATGTATATCAGTCATATAATGCATGCAATGTGAAGTGTGTGAATTCATTTTAATTTGTACTATCAAGTAAGATATAAAGATTTGCATAATAAGCACTAAAATGAATTCTTAAAAACTAAGTCTTCACTTGCTTTGTATCTTAGACTTATCTGACTTATTTCTTTATTTAATTCTTTATGCTTATTAACAATCTTTGTATAAACCTATTTAAACTTAATTTCAACCAAGCATATCGTTAATTTATTTTCATTTAATTGTTATCATCAAAATATATAAATATTAATATGTGACCCAAAGATCAACAATCTCTTCCTTTTTTATGATGATAATTAATGTACACATATGGATATAAAAAGATGAATCTCCCCTTATATTTTGTAATATAGTCCCTTGAAGACTTTAACAATTAACAATATATATATTTATCCCCCTTAATCATATAATCATGGTTTATATTTATTATCACAAAATCTACAATTCTCTCCCCCTTTGTCATCAACGAAAAGTAATAGGGAAGGAAGGATAAACCATAAGCAATAGAGAAATAAAATATAAAAACATGTCATAATGTTCAAAATGTAATATCCATTACAATCAGGGCAAGAAAATACAAAAACAGAAAAAAAAGATAAAGTCATGAAAATATGAAAATGCTTTTGGTACAATCGCCTAGGGTAGTGGATATTGAGAGAGTATATTTGACATCACAATCTTGATATCCTATTAAGTTGTTGACCATATACTCTTAATTAGCTATGATATATGTGTGAATATCAAAGATAGCTCATATTCGTCTTAATATGGGTTATGCGATCTTCCATCCTAGATCTTCTTGAACAAGTACCAGCATTTTCATATGAGAAAGTTGTAGGTGACATCTTAAACTTATCAGCAAACTTATTATCACCACTGACATTCTATATTCCCCCTTATCATACTCTTCTTCAGCATAAGCACCAACCTAGTCTTTAGGAACCCAAACATTGTCGTTAGTTAATATATATTCCATTTTATTAAGGGTTCTAGAGTCTATTTCCATTACCTTTGATTACAGGTTCCTGTCTGTATTAGTGAGTAAAATCTCAATGTACTAAAAAATTATGGTGAGATACTGACCATAGGGAAAAGATTTTTGTTTTTGATCATGTGCCATGATCAAACTTTTCATCATGATGTAAGGCAAGTTAATTTGATGACCTTCAATCATACATTTAGTCAAGCACATATCCATAAATGTTACTTTATCATAATGCCCTTTTTTTAGCAATATATTATGTGCAATGATTCGGTGAATAAGCCTAGGTAGTAAGAGCAAACCCTAGCTCTTAATCTTAACACCTAGTGCAAAGTCCAATTGACTAGGATGTTGTGCTATGACTTCATCATACATAAAATCAACTGTTGTGGGTATAATTTTAACCTCAAATACTCTAGGTCCTTCATTACTTATACCCAAAATATTATCGAGAGTCTCACAGTCAAATTCAATAAGTTTATTGATTAGTACATAAAAATGCATTTTTATTAAGGTTTTATATCATCATATTGCACTTAAAGTATCATTAAATTCCATAACTTAAGCATGTTTTATAATAACAAGTTTGATAACATAAGATATCTTTAATTTATGGTAAATGCTCATTTTGAATGCAGGCATATATCACAATTTAAAGGATTGATTGATGTGTTTAACTATTGAAAGTGAAAAGACAAAGAGAGCGCTAAACTTAAAGAAAAGATGTTGGTTCAATTCAAACTGGAACATCATTCGGTTATTGGATCATAACTGGAGCTGTAGAACATGGATTTAGGTCTGGTTTATATGGATGGAAAGCTAAGACATAGGCCTAAAACTTTCATGAGAGTCCAAGATTCAAAACGGTCGTTTTCAAGTTCAAATTGTAGCAACAAAAAAGAAGTCAGAATCTTTCTTGCAGCCCAGACACTGTTCAGTATTCAACCCATATCTCGAGTTCTAAAAGTCCAAATTGGAAAGTTGAGACAAATGGCCAAAACTTTCATGAAGACTATATGTTCAAATTATGATGTTAGCAATGACGTTTTGTTCAGACAAGAAGATAATAGTTGTCACCAAGTCAAGAGGTGACCACCCACTTAATAATTTGTCATCAAACCAATAGTTCCGAATTTGAGCCTATAAAAGGAGGCATTTGCCATACATTTAGACATCTTGGTTTTCAGATCAAGATCATATTCTTGCTTTCTTTCTTTGTATTTTTGTAATGTTTAAGTTTTGCTTCATTAATCTCTTGTTTATGCTTTTCATCATAACTATGTTCTTATCTAGTGTATTTATGTTTCTCTTATTCACAATGTTTAGCTAAGTTTATTATGTCAAAGTGAAAAGGTTTCACTAATGTTGTTAGAATATGTATAATATAAACTCAACATGGACTTCAATGTTTATATCCAAGAAAGTTTGTTATTAACATGTCTTATCTTTTTATCTTATTAATTCTTAATACCTTGCTTGTTAAATGATTAATCTAGATTTGTGTTGTAAAACCCTTGGTACAACAAATACTTGGCACTTTCATAGCCTGTTGTATGGTATAACCGACACCTGTGCTATGAAAGGAACTTGATTTGTTGTTAACATCATGAATTCCTGACAATATTTAAAAGTATGGTGTTACTAAAATAAGATAATTAATATGATCATGTTAAAAATTGTATCAATCCTAAAATCACTTAACATGCTTTCTAAACCCCTTTCAACTATAATAGATCGATTTGTAAACGGATTTATAAACTTCTCTACATTATCAATTTGAGGAAAATTAGGATCATTTACCTGTTTTCTCTTTTATTCCGCATCTCTAGTATGTTTCTTATATGTCATCTAGCTTGAATCTTCAAGAAATTAACTCCAATTGAGCTTGGTTTGGTGGAATTTAAATGATTTGAGAGTGGGGTTTCAGTTTAGGGTTAGGGTTATTTAATTTTAAGGATTATATCACTGCTAGAAAATAACATGAGTAATTATTGTAACATCCCCTCAACCGAGATAAAATAACAATCTCATGCAACTGGAAAACAGAGTAAAGTTTATATATATATATGGTATTCATATGAAGACTACCAAAATTTGAATTGTTATTGTCTAAGTCTTGAACCGTTACTGTCTTACGGTTATTGTCTAACATATCTCACCTTTGATGTATCACTCTCAAAGTTATATCATCAAAGTAATAACTATTATATAAATCTAATTTCCTACAGAAAATTCGGCAGAGTTTCCTTTGTTTTTTGATGTTACCAAGTTATTGACTAGACTTCATTCAATCACAATACTCAATCGTCCACTTTGATCCAACCATCTTGGATCATATCCCATCTCATCATACAATATTTCACATAGCAATACTTCATTGTGCTTTCTCAACCTTACATCATCAACAAATAAAACATAGCAATTATATTCTCTTAAAATAAAACATTAACTACATACAAATAAAGACTCAAAGGATTCATATTGAACTAATTATTACTTTAACATGCATCCATCTTTTAAACATGCATAATTATAATTACTAAGTATTCTTTTCGAATAGTTTACTACTCATAAGAACCCTAATTTAAAGAGTCAATAATATAAGAAATTAAATCAAATTTAATTGTCATTGTTTGATAACTTACTCAAATAAACTCAAAAACACTTCATTCAAGTAAGAATCTTAATTTTTCATGCTTACCAATCTAAGTTCTCCTAACTTCTCTTCTCCTCCTAATATGGTCGGCCCTCCTCTCCTTTCTTATATCTTCCTTCACTTGATTCTTCCTTAATTTAATATTCCAAGTCTTTCAATCTTACAAGTTTCAAAGCTCTCTCTCACTTTTTCTTGTTTTTCTCTTGATTTCTAATGTTTTTCTCTTGTTTTTTCCCTTTTCCCTTTCTTTCTTTCTTATGGCCGAGCACCTCCCTTGTTAATAACTTATAAATTGTAACAATTTAATTAATTCCAGTCATGTCCCTCAATAGTAAATTTTCATGTTTTTGGCGTAAAATTCCCGAGTATCGATATAGGTTAGACCACCTTTTTACCCGAGTTATTTTTTATTTTTATTAATTTACATCCTAATAAATTTATTTCATAATAATCCATTTCCATTTGGTCTTTATTCATGTTTCTGTATTTTCTATTTTTCAGCTATTTTTGAAATTTTATTTATTTTTATTTTTATTCATTTATTTTTATTAAGGTAATCATTCAAGATAGCTACTTATCTTAACATTTATTTCACTGTCCTATAAAATTTTGTTTTATCTGGGGCTTACATTTATATTGTCAAGTAACTGGTCGACCAGTGGCATTGAGTTAGTTAAATTGGTCGATCGATTTAACCTCAATCTTGAAATTTCCTAATTTTCTCTTTTAATCCTTCTTATACACTTAAAAATGGTCATTTTCATGTAAAAATTAAGTCTAAAAATCAAAGAGATAGCGGGGTCAAAATCTGAAATTTTTTGGCTAGTAACTAATCTATTTATTTGTGCTCTGTCTCAACCGGTCGACCAATTAATTTAATTATATGAATCGGTCAAACAATTCACACATAATTCAATTTTTTATGTATTTTCTCTTTTACATATGTTTTATGAGTCCAAATATACCTTTTTTTTATCCAACTTATAGACTTAAAAACTGAACCTAACTGAAACCCCCAACATTATTGTTTACACAGTAGCAAATACTATGTTTCTCTATTTCAACTGGTCGGCCGATTAAATTGGTATGATGATCTGGTTGATCAGTTCATCCCAGAGCTGCACTACTAGTGAATTTTGCAGCAAAACATATTTTTCATGCTAAAGGGTATACATTTTATCACTAAAATATGTCTAATTTATTTCCAATAATGTATACACACAAAGATAAAACCTCAATTGTCATTAGCATAAATAAAACCAAAATTCCTCATTTCGTAGAAGCAATCCTTACCTAAAAGCTTTGTAAAAATATCGGCTAGTTGATGTTCTATTCTTACAAACTCAAGTACAATATCACCTTTCATCATATGACCTCTTAGAAAATGATGTATCACTTCAATATGTTTTGTATGTGAGTGTTTTAAAGGATTTTTAGATAGACTTATTGTGCTAGTGTTATCACACTTAATAGGTATATGATCAAAATTAAGTCTAAAGTCTTATAAGGTTTGTTTCATCTATAAGTTTTATGCACATCAACTACCAATTGCTATATATTCTACTTTGGTTATAGATAGGGAAACTGAGTTTGTTTCTTACTTGCTCAGACTAGTGATGATCCTAGAAAATAACATATTTCACTAGTACATTTTCTATAAACCTTACACTCGACAAAATCAGCATCCAAATAGTTAATCAAACTGAACTCAATTTTTTTTTCAAATACCACAACCCTAAGTCAATTATTATCATCAAAATATATAAGTATTAATATGTGACCCAAAGGTCAACATATGTAACTCTTGCAACTGTAAAACAGAATGATTAACCAGACCAGGATCAATGTACTGAGAAACTTTACGTGTAGATAAAGACAAAATACCTCGCATATGTGGTATCCTAACCAAGTGTACCTATAAAATACAAAATATATTTCAAAATTAAAAAATAAATATTATAAAAAATTACATTATAAACAATAATAAATAGACATGTAATTAAGTATCTTCTAACATAGATTTTCTGTATTCACAAGTTTTTTTTGTTATGCTCTGTTTGACTGTAATTAAGTATCTCATTATGCAATTGAGTTGATTTTTGTCGACTCCAACCAGTTTTCCATCTTGAAGGGTTTGGGTATACCCGAGGACCATTATATTCATTCCACTCTCATTCATCGTGTAAAGGATGGAATGGAGTCTTATATGTGTTCCTATACATCTAAACACTATAATGTTGGTCAACATTTTAGGTAATATCAAGATGTCTTTCTGCATAATATGCAAGAACATGTGAATAAAGTCGATGATAACTCTGTCATTTATCACATATGCCTGTTCCATCTGCCAACTTAACTATTCTTCTAACTTTTTTTTGACACCTAGTTTATAAAGGGTGTGAACCTAAAAAGTATCATCATCAACATTGAAAAGTACTGCACTATGATCTGTGGATCTAAGCATGTTGGTATCCAATTCCAGCTGAACAACATGAGGCCATAATTCCCCACTTGCAATGTAGTCATATGCATCCCCTTTTCATGTAACAAAATAAGCATTAGTCCTAAAAAATGATCTTTAGCTCTGAAAATTTTTTCATCTACCAAATATCCAGTACCAACTGATTTTCTACAATAAACAAATCAATCATTACAAACCATGTCATCAACTTCAATATCATGATCGAATTTTAGAATAGGAGGCCTCATTTATCATCATCATCATCATCATCATCTGATATTTCAACTATACCCATGATATCCTCATTTTTATTATCACTAGGTTGGAGGAGTTATACCTATGTTGATCACAATATGTAGTTTTAACCTTATTTTTATCACAAATCCCTATAACCCTATGTTTCAATGTCCTAGACGTACCAATACCAGCTAAATATGATAATTGTCTAAATGGTTGAGCAAATATGAGTATAAATACATTAGTATCTCCATGTTCCATATTTTATGAGCTTCTAAATTTAGGTCAACTACTCACATACAACTTCATCATGTTCATTCCACTTTGGACGAACAATTCTATTATATTTTGGAATCCACATTACATGCAATCGGTATCGGAAAATACTGATGTTCCCTAACAAGACACTTCTAAGTGATATCTATTTCAACATCATTATAATTCAACCCAAGTTTTCCACGTATAATTTTTTTGGTATCTTCCAATGACATGCCTCTAGTAGTATTCAAGAACACAATATTTTTATCAATATAAGTGATACTATTATTCGTATCAGAAACAATAGTATTACCATAATGACACAACATAAAGAAGTTTGAAAACATGTTCTGCAAAATAAAAATACCCATTTCATAAAAAAAAATAAAAAAATTATCTCACAGTTCAACACAAACACTAATTGCTATTATTTTGACCTCAATAACATCAATGAAAATATATCTAATTGCATCAATTAAAAATTAAATGATCTGAATTGAACAAAATGACTCTAGTTGCTATGATTTCACCATAACTTTATTAATAACATCAATTAATTAAAAGTCTATATAATTGCATCAATTAAAACAAAATTTATCTTAATTCAAACAATATTATTAAATATGGCAAGTAATCCAACAATCAATTTAAACCCTAATTTCTCTAATTCAAACTTAATTGATTTCATAAATAACATCAATTGTATTAAAAAGACATAATTGCAACATTCAAAACTCAAAATTATCACAATATCAACAAAATACTTAATTATCAAACACAACACAAATAATCATAAATCAAAACTCAAAATTTATCAATCCATTAATGAAACCCATAAAACTAAGAGACAATGCAACTATTTTTCCTTGATTTTTTGATGTCTAGGTGGCGGTTCCACCGGTTGTAGTGGCGGGGAGAATGTCAACAAAAGCTTGAGTCGGTGTTTTGCAACAAAAAAACAATAGGAGCTGTTTTGGGTGATTGGAGGCTGGTTTTGTTCTAGATTATTCGGTTTTTAGGGTTTTTTTTTTTTACAGGAGTGATGGATATGGAGAAAAAAATAAATTATATACCTATCATAATTGCTATTCTGAATATTGATTTATATTAAAACCGTGATTTATAATAAAAACACGATTTAGAAAACTGTTACCTCTGAAATCATGATTTCAAATATTAATTATATTAAACTATGCTATTTTTCTATAAAAAAAAATATTTCAAATGATTGTATTCTCTCAAAATTTTCTTGCAGTTGTCCTATTTTTTTTTTTAAAAAATAAAAAATCCATAGGTGAAGTGGGGGTAAAGGGAATAAAACGACTAAACGAGCAAGGAGAGGAGGGGCAGGGGACATTGAATTCGAGACAACATGTGGGCTGGCAGGGTAGGGAAGGAGTGGGAGCCACCTCAATCATGGCAAAGATGCCAGCCTGGCCTCAGTCACTTGACAGAACACACACGCGAGAAGGAAAGAAGTACAGAACAAGAAGATGCTGCTTTAGAATTTTCACAATACTCATTAACTTTGCTTACCATGTTATCATTTCTTGTTTCTCAGCAACTACCGTGTTAACATTAAATCAACGAGAGGGCGATAATTATTGTTTTTTTTTTAATATTTCTTTATTTAAAAATATATTAAAATTATTTTTTATAACAAAAAAATAAAAAAAATTAATTTTTTAAAATAACTTTTAAAACAAAAAAATAAACTAGTTCTAGATGCCATGATAAAATTCTCATAAAGACATCAATGTCGTTATTTAAAGTCCAAGTCACACTTGTCTAAAGATTAGAAAGGTATATGTTTTATTCCTCAACATCATATATTTATATTTTAAGATTTTTTTTAAAATGAAAAATGTGTTTTTAAAATTGCTTATATTAAAAAAATCTAATTTCGTCGGAAAAAAACCAATAATATTCTTGGTTGAGGGCCGGCTAAGACA
>Ga0307510_10002117_pt1 | contig 22459 bp, 22 predicted proteins | sample 12_EM_MG_FD_207224 | JGI IMG/M metagenome (GOLD analysis project Ga0307510, IMG submission 207224) | Populus trichocarpa ectomycorrhiza microbial communities from riparian zone in the Pacific Northwest, United States - 12_EM | ecosystem: Host-associated > Plants > Roots > Unclassified | place...
ATCTCGTGCAGCTCGGCCACTCGCCCGCGCGCGTCCGTCGGCTCACCCGGCGCCTCATCCAAAACGGTCATGTACTGACCCTACGAAGGACACCAAGGAAAGGGCGCCGTTGACTCTGCACAGTCTCCGGCCCGTTTTCCTGGTACCCCTGAACAGAACCTCGGCGCCATGCAGCCGTTCCGACTGCTCAAGGGGCTTGCCCGTTGTAGGAGTCACACAAAGGCGTCAGCTGAGAGCCACCTCACATTCATGTGCGGCGGATGCCATCCCCGGAGTGATTCACGAGCGATTCCCGAGTGGCTCGCGAGCCGGCTCCCCGCGTTGCCGGGGCAGCCGGGAGGGCGTACTCGTAGTAGTTGGAGCAACGCGCTGCGGATGATGTTGAAAATTGAATGGAATAGGTCTACGGTCCTTCGTGTTGGCATCGTTGAACGTTCAACAGATTCATCCCTGCACCGCTTTGCACCATCCCGCACAACCCCCCGCATCACTCCCGTCCCCTTTAGGAGCACGTCATCATGGGCATCTTCGGCCGCAAGAGCGACGAGACCGACGCCACCTCGACCCCCGGCGCCGTCAACCCCGACCTGGCCGCGCTGACCGGCGACTACACCATCGACCCGTCGCACACCACGCTCGGCTTCACCGCCCGCCACGCGATGGTCACCAACGTCAAGGGCAAGTTCCTCGACTTCACCGGCACGCTGCACCTGGACGGCAGCGACCCGGCCAAGTCCACCGCGTCCCTCGACGTCAAGATGGACAGCATCGACACCGGCTCCCCGGACCGCGACGGCCACCTCAAGAGCTCGGACTTCTTCAAGACGGACGAGTTCCCGACGATGACCTTCCGTTCCACCTCGGCCGAAGCCCTCGGCGGCGACGACTACCGCATCACCGGTGACCTGGAGATCCTCGGCACCACCAAGCCGATCACCATCGACCTGGAGTTCAACGGCGCCGCGAAGGACCCGTTCGGCAACGAGCGCGTCGGCTTCGAGGGCAAGGCCGAGATCCAGCGCTCCGACTTCGGTCTCACCTGGAACGCGGCGCTGGAGACCGGTGGCGTCCTCGTCTCCGAGAAGATCAAGCTGAACTTCGACATCTCGGCGATCAAGAGCGCCTGAGCTTGAGCCAGACCGCCAGATCCTCGATCTCGGCGTCCACGGCATCGGCGATGCTCCGGGTGAACTCGACGTCCTGATGGACGGCGTTCACCAGGAGCACGCCGGCCTTGCGGTCGGCGGTGGCGTCGAGCTTTCCGACGAGCTGGTCGCCGTACAGAATCGGCAGGGCGAAGTAACCCCAGCGGCGCTTCTCGGCCGGCTTGTACATCTCCAACTGGTAGTCGTAGCCGAAGAGTTCGGTGGTGCGCTTCCGGTCGTGGAGGAGCCGGTCGAACGGGGAGAGCAGGGCCGCGCGGCCGGTGAACTCCCTGTCCAGGTACGTCGGGTCGACGCGCCACTCCCCCTTCACCCCCTCGACGACGGCCGGTTCGCCGGCCTCACCGACGACGGCGGGTTCGACCGGGAGCGCGGTGCCGGTGGCCCGGGCGACACCGAGCGCGCGCAGTCTCCGTTCGTCGCGGAGACGGCGCGCTTCTTCGCGCGATACGGCGGGTTCGTCCGGGTAGACGCGTGAGGCCAGGTCCCACAGCCGCTCCCGCCCCGCCCGCCCCGCGATCGCGACTTCCCCTCTCAGCACCATCAGCTCCAGGAGCTGGCCGACGTTGCGGTTGTGCGTCCAGCCCGACGACTTCCACGGCACCGCGCACGTGTCGGGCAACTCCCTCGATGTGAGCGGCCCTTGACCGCCGAGCCGCTCCAGGATGTCGCGACGGCAGGCGTCGTTGGCGGCGACCCACTCGCGGTAGTGCTTCGACTCCCTTTCCCATACGGCCATGTCGGCGCGGTACAGCGCCAGGTCCTCGCTCGGGCGGATCATCGCGCGAAGTTCGAGGAGGGTGCGGTTCGCGAGCGCGGCGGTGAGGTCCTCCCGTGCGTACGGCGAACCGAGGCGGCTCCACGCGACCAGGTCGGCGTTGGGCGCGATCGCGGCCGTGGGGTCGATCTGGAGCAGGGTCAACTGACGTACGACCGCGTGAAGTTCGGTGGGGCGTTCGGCGTCGAGGAGTTGGGCCTGGACGGCGATGCGGCGTGCCTGAGCGCGGGTCAGTTCATGCATGGGTGCCAGTCTCCCCGGGCTCGGCCGATTCCGCGCCGCGCACCTGGGTCCCACAAGCCGCACACCCGGGCCCCACAACTCCACCACAGCCCCGACGGCATCTCGCGTTGCGATCGAGAACACCGAGGTGTGAGGATGCCGCCATGGTTGACAACGGGGGGAGTTCCTCGCTGCCCGCACAGGCGCAAAGGTCACCGTTTGCTGATTATGCGGACATGACCACGCCGGCATCGAGCGACTCGGATGTGTCCACACCGGACTGGCTCAAGCCGCATGTCCCCGCGGAGCGGGCCGGTACGGCCGCGGCGGACGCGGTACGGGCGCCGGCCGAAGCGCTGGAACCACCCCAGGACGACCCCCCTCCCGAGGACCCCAAGGACCCCGAGTACCCGGAGGATCCCGAGGGCCCCGAAGTGGCGGCCCGCAGGCGGGCGTTCGCGAAGCTGCTGGACGAGTTTCGCCGCACGCCGGTCCTGGTTCCGCTCGGTGACGGACCCGGTCCGGACGAGGAACGCGGCCTGCTCACCGCGGACTTCGACGGGATCCGCTTCATCCTCGCCTTCTCCGACGAACAGGCCCTGGCCCGCTACGCCCAGGCACGCGGCGAGTACACCCGCGAGTGGACGTACCAGTCGATCCTCGGCGCCCGCTTGCTGGACGTGGCGGTGCCCGCGGCCGGAGTGCCGTGCGGAGTCGCGCTGGACTGCGCGGACGGACCGGACGGGATGGTGTTCCCGCCGGTGCGGGGCATCGTGCCGGACGAGGCGGCGCTCGACGGTGCCGACGACACCCCGAGGGGTGTGTCATGAGCGGCGGGGGCGGGTCCGGCGAGGACCTCAAGGCGCAGGGTCTGGAGCTCATCGCGAAGGGCCTGACGGAGGCGCTCGGTGAGCTCAAGGAACTGGGCATGGTCGGGGTGGCCGGCGCCGGGCGCGGCTTCAGCGACATCGGCCTGTCCGGACTCGACCTGGGCACGGACGACGTGAAGGACGCGTTCGGCTCGTTCTGCACCCGCTGGGAGTGGGGCGTGCGCACGCTGATCAACGAGGGGAACGAGTTCGCGCAGGGCGTCGGCCTGTCGGCGGGCACGTACTACGAGACCGAGCAGTACGTCGAGGGAACCTTCAAGGTCGTCGCGAACGCGGCGATCGGCAACCCGTACGCGTCCGAGGACGAGGTCACCCAGGAGGGCTGGGGCGACATCTACGACTCCGGGATCTACAGCGGCAACACGGACTTCAGCGCCGACTCGTGGAAGCAGGCGAACGAGAACGTCGAGCAGGGCTGGAAGGACGCGGGCCGGGACGTGATGACCTCTTCCACGATGGGCCCGATGGGCCTGAACCCGCAGAACCTGCACGGCACGCTCGGGGTGTCCGACACCGAGTACGAGAAGTGGCTGGACAGCACCTTCGGCCCGTCCGCCGAGGAGCGTGCCCAGGTCGCGCAGCAACAGCAGGGTGTGCAGGGCGGGGGCGGCGGCTGATGGGCATCGGGGATCTCGTCGGCGACATCAAGGACGGTCTCAACTCCGGTCTGGAGGCCGGCGAGGATCTGATCGACGCGGGCGAGGAGAAGCTCGGCGAGGCCGTCGACTACGGCAGCGACAAGCTGGGCGACGGCCTCGACTACGTGGGTCTGGACAAGGCCGGTGACTGGGTCCACGAAGCGGGCGACCAAGTGGCCGCGGACCTGGGCGCCACCCCCAGCGAACAGAGCCTGGGCCACACCGACGACCCGACCGAGCTGGTGCACGGCAACCCGGGGAAGGTCCGGGAGAGCGCCAAACACCTGAAGGACTTCTTCACCGCCTTCGACCATGTCGGGCAGGGCATGAAGAAGGTGAGCTCGCCGGGGTGGAGCGGCGAGGCCGCGGACGCCTTCCGCAAGAAGTTCGAGATGCACCCCACCAAGTGGCTCCAGGCCGCCGATGCCTGCGAGGACGCGGCCACGGCCCTGGACTCGTACGCGGACACCATCAAGTGGGCGCAGGACAAGGCCCATGAGGCCATCGACCTCTACAAGCGGGGCACGAAGAGCTACGAGACCGCGGCCGACGCGTACAACAAGAAGGTCCGCGCCTACAACGCCAAGGGCCTGACCGGCGAGGACCCCGGCCCGAAGCCCGAGCCCTTCGACGAATCCGTGGGCAAGGCCGACATGAACAGGGCCGCGGACATCCTTGAGGACGCCCGCCGGGGCCGTAACGAGGCATCGGCCAGGGCCGCCGCCGCGATCAAGGCCGCGCTCGCCCACGCGCCCGCCGAGCCGCCGCCGCTGGACCGCATCCAGGACGACGTCACCGACGGCTTCCAGGCGTACCACGTGGAACTCGCCCACGTCGGCGGAGGCATCCTCAAGGGAACCGCGGGCCTGGTCAACCTCGCCCGCGGCCTCAACCCGATGGACCCCTACGCGCTGACGCACCCGGCCGCGTACTACCAGAACGTCAACATGACGCTCTCCGGTCTGGTCTCCACCGCCGCCCACCCCGAGCGAATCCTCCAGGCCGCCGTCGACGGCTTCAAGAAGGACCCCTCCGAGTTCATCGGCCGTCTCATCCCCGAACTCGTCGGGACCAAGGGCGCGGGCCTGGCCAAGGGCGGGCTGCGGCTGGCCATGGAGGAGGGCGCGGAGGGCGCCGCGTCGACCCTGGCGTCCAAGGGGGTGCGGTACGGGGAGGACCTGAGCAAGGCGGGCGTGCACGCGGACTCGGTCGAGTCCGGGATGGCGCAGAAGTTCCTGGACGACCAGCATCCGTCGCTCGATCACCTCGACGACGGTCTCCAGGACGCCCAGAAGCTCTCGCACGACGACTTCGACAAGCTCAGCACCGAGCAGAAGCACGCGACAGCCTCTGCCGAACTGTATGACGGGGCGCACACGTTCCCGGACAAGGAAGCGGCAATTTCATACGGAAGGGATGTCTGGAACGAATACGCGGACAATCTCCCCGAACCAACGAAAAAGTCGCTCTTGGACTATACGAACGACTTGGGTGAGCCGAATCCAAAAAACGCCACCTACCAGGAAATGAACGGGTACCTCCGCGGCAACGCCGACCTGGGTACTCCGGACGTCCTCCGGAATATCGAGAACACGGACAAGGCGCTGGCCGGAACCCCGGTGCCGCAGGACCTCACAGTGGTCCGCGGACAAGGCGTCGGCCACTTGGGGGCCACTGCACCCGACCAGCTCATCGGCAAAACGCTCACAGACGAGGGCTACATGTCCACCTCGCTCGGCGACAACGGCGCCGTCCCCGCATTCGCGGAGAAGGAAGGCATTCTGCACCTCCGGGTCCCTGCTGGAACTCCGGCACTATGGGTAGAGAACGTCGGCACGTTCGGTATGGGTGAGCGGGAGCTGCTCCTCGGGCGCGGCACCTCGTACGAGGTGACTCGCGCCTTTATGGAAAACGGCCAGTGGCACATCTACGGCGACGTCCTGCCGAAGTAGTAGAAGAGGAAAGCTCAGATGAACCCCTCCCATGAAGCCAAGCCCCGCTTCGTCAAGCGAACGACCAACCCTCGAATCTGGGAGGACGACGGGGCGGGCCTCATCGTCACTGGGGGGCCGCCGCGCTACGCGTTCCGAACCAGCGGTCCCGTGCACTACGTGGCTGTGGCCGACAACCTGAACGACCTGCTCGGCTACTTGTGGTTCAACGACGAGGACGAGGCGGCGAGTTGGGTCCCGATCAGGAAGAGAGGCGACGACGGCGTCAACTTGGGTGCCGTGTGGAGCAGACGGCTTGAGACGGCCAAGGCCCGCGGGCTCACGCCGTCCCAGGCGGTGACCGAGCTTGTCGAGCGGTGGCCTTCCTCCAGTTCGTCGCACATTGTCGAGGGTTCCCTCGCCGAGGCCACGAGCTTGCTAGCGCTCAGGGAACTCGCCGGCCACCCTCTTGTGGAACGCGTCAGATGGTCCGCCGCCGGCTCCCTCTTCGGTCTGGCCATCGGTGACGCCATGGGCTACCCCACCGAGTTCCTGAACATGGCGCAGATCACCGCGAAGTTCGGTCCGTGGCGCGAGATGGGCCTGCCCCTTTCCGAAGGTGACATCGTCCGGGTCAGCGACGACACGCAGATGGCCCTGGCCGTCGGCGAAGCGCTGGTGGAAGCGAGCGCCGGTACCCCCGCCTCCGGTACCCCCGCCCCCGGAACCCGACGGATCCGAGGGACCCGAGACCCGGCCGCAGCCGCTACGGCCCTCACCCCGGCCACGGTCGAAGCCGCCCTGCGCAAGCACTTCGTGGCCTGGCTGCACGACCCGGACAACAACCGCGCCCCCGGCCAGACCTGCCTCACCGCCTGCACCAACCTGGAACGCGGCCTGCGCTGGCAGGACGCCACCGTCCTCGGCTCCAAGGGCTGCGGCGCCAACATGCGCGTCACGCCGGTCGCCCTCATCCCCGGCCTGAGCGCCGAACAGCGGGCGGGAATCGCCCAGTTGCAGGCGGCCATGACCCACGGCCACCCCACCGCGCTGGCGGCGAGCGACCTCACCGCCCACACCACCTGGCTCCTGGCACACGACTGCCCCATCGCCGAACTCCTCCCCCGCCTCCGCGCCTACGCGCAGGAGTCCCGCCACACGTACCACGCCGACTGGCTGGGCGACCTGTACGCCAAGGCGGGCGCCCCCGACCCGGCGGCGTTCATCGCCTTCGGCTGGGACGAGTGCCTGCGCGCCCTGGACACCGCGGCCACCGCCCTGCGCGCCGAGGACTCGGAGCTGGACCCGTCCGAGGTGGTCGGCGCCGGCTGGGTCGCCGAGGAGGCTCTCGCCACTGCCCTGTACTGCTTCCTGGTCGTCGGCGGCCACGCACGCGCGTCGGTCATGCGCGCCTCCCACTCGTCCGGCGACTCCGACTCGATCGCGGCCCTGGCGGGAGCCTTCGCCGGAGCCAAGCACGGCCTCCTCTACTGGGTGCCGGAGTGGCGCGAGGCCCTGGAGTACAAGGACCGGATCACGGCGCTGGCCGCCGTATGGGACGACGCGGCCTGACAAGCGAAGGACGGACGACGGACAGAGGCAGACAGATGACGGTCACCGCCGCGGACCCCGCCCGGCGGGCGACGGCATGGCTCGACGCGCTCTACGGCGGGCTCGTCGAACTCGCCGTGCCGCACCCCGTGCACGAGACGAAGTCGTCCTGGTTGATGGCCTGCCGCACCCTGAACCAGCCCGGCTTCCCGCGCACACCGATGCTGGCGGCCTCCGTCGTGGTCCCCAAGATCGGCGGCTTCCCCTTCCATCCGGCATCGAGCGCGCCTTTCGCGGACCTGGAACCGGTGTCGCCGGAGGAGGCCGCCCGCCGGGTCACCGCCCAGAACCGCAGGATCAACGCCCGCGGCTGTGTCACCGCCGTCGACGCGATGATCGACGGCAGCCAGTCGGTCGCCCTGCCCTGGCAGCCGGCCCACGAGGCGCCCGGCTGGTGGAGCCGACTGCATCGCCGTTACTTCCCGCGCTTCGAGCACGTACCCGTCCACAACTGGACCGCCATCGTCCGAGCCATCCGCGATCCGGGTCCGGGCACACGTGGTGTGGTCTGGGTACGGCGGGAGATCGGCGGGCAGGAGGCGACCGGGAACCTGGTCCATGTGCACAACGACCGGGGGCAGGCGGTGTTCCTGGACGGGATCACCGCGGCCCTGGCCCGGCTCGACACGGAATCGGTGCGGGAACTGGTTCTCGTACGGCAACTGCCCTGACCCTGACCCTGACCCGCTCAGCCGTACCCCACCGCGAACTCGCACCACACCACCTTCCCCGGCCCCCGCTCCCCCACCCCCCACTTGTCCGCGAGCACGGAGACCAGCAGCAGGCCGCGGCCGTCCTCCGCGTGGAGGTCCCGGTACGGGGTCCTGACCTTGCGGAGTTCGCCGGTGCCGCTGTCGTGGACCTCGACGCGGAGGACTCCGTCCAGGTGGACGCGGAGACGGAGGGCGAGGCCCCGGCCCGGTGGTACGCCGTGCAGGATCGCGTTCGTCGTCAACTCGCTTACGCAGAGCAGGACATCGTCGGTCCGGTCGGTGATCTCCCAGTCCGCGAGGGTGTTCCGGGTGAACTCGCGGGCCAGCGCGACTGATCTGCGGTCGCGTCGGTAGAACGCCTCGCGGGTGTGGCCTTGTTGGAGTTGTTCGTTCATGGGGCCACTGTCACAGGCAGTCACTATCGTGGGTCAGTGAGTGAGGTCGTATTTGTTTTCTCTACGACCTCACTACGACGACTTCGGGTGTGCGCGGGGGAAAGGGACACGCATGCAATCGGCGAAGAAGCCCAAGAAGGTCGGTACTTGGCAGGCGGTCGGCGGGCTGGTCGCCCATTACCGGAGGCAGGCGGGGCTAACACAGGAGCAGTTCGCGGAGCTGGCGAACCTGCACGTCGACACGATCAGGTCCATCGAACAAGGGCGGCTTGCGCTACAGGACCATCGGGCCATCGAGTTCGATGAACTGCTGCACACGGGTGGGGCGTTGTTCGCCCTGGTCGACAAGTTGCCGGTACAGGCGCGGATGCCCGCGTTCGCACAAGGGCTCGTCGACAATGAGCAGGAGGCCATCGCCATCCTGTCGTACGAGGCCATGGTCGTGCCGGGTCTGCTCCAGACCGAGGCGTACGCCCGCTGCGTCTTCGAGGCCCGACATCCGGCAGTCGCGGACGAGACGGCTGACGAATGGGTGTCCAACCGTCTGAAACGACAGGAGATCTGGACGCGGGAGCGGCCCCCGGTGGGGCATTTCATCATCGAGGAGAGCGTCCTGCGGCGGAACGTCGGCGGCCCGGAAGTTATGCGGGACCAGATCCGCAAACTGATCGAGGCCAACGAACCGGCCCACATGAGCGTGCAGATCATGCCGATGGACCGGATGCCCCACGCCTCCCTCGGCGGTCCCCTGGTACTGCTGGAGACTCCGGACCACGAACGCCTCGCCTACCTGGAAGTTCAGCGCGCCAGCTTCCTCGTCGAGGACCCGGAAGAGGTGAGTAACTATCACCTGAAATATGGAATGCTGCGGTCACAGGCGCTCTCTCCCTCCGAGAGCATGCGCCTCCTGGAGCGACTGCTAGGAGAGCAATGAACACCGCAGCACGGCAGCAGTTGGCGTGGTTCAAGTCCAGCTACAGCAGCAGCGAGGGCGGCAACTGCATCGAAGTTGCCTACGACTGGCGGAAGTCCACCTACAGCGGTAGCGAGGGTGGGGACTGCATCGAAGTCGCCGCCCACCCCGCCGCCATTCACGTCCGTGACTCCAAGGTCACCGCCGGCGGCATCCTCACTGTCTCGCCCGGCACTTGGGGCGAGTTCCTCGGTCAGGTCACGCGTCCCTCAGTCTGAACGCCGCTCCCCCGACCGCCAACAGGCCCACCGCGTACGCCGCCAGTACCCCCAAACCCGGCCACGGAGCGATCGCCAGCCTCTCCAGGTTCTTCGTCGCCTGGATGGAGAGGGCCGCCGGCATGGGGGACCAGCGTTGCAGACGGTGTTGCCAGGTCGGGGAGTTGACCAGGCGGGACAGGATCGGGACGACGTAGAGGACGCCCAGGCCGAGCGTGATCGCGCCGCCCGTGTCGCGGAGCAGGGTCGCCAGGGACAGGCCCAGGAGCGTCACCAGGACGAGGATGAGGACCGAGCCGCCCGCCGCTCGGAGCGTCGCGCCGTCCGCCGGGGTCGGGAGGATCAGGCGGGCCAGGCCCAGGGAGGACAGCACCGCCAGTGCTCCCGCTGTCGCCGTCAGCAGCGACAGGGCCAGCGCCTTCGACGCCAGCACCCGCCACCGCCCCGGCATCGCCGTGAGCGTCGTGCGGATCGTGCCCGTGCCGTACTCCGCGCCCATCGACAGGACGCCCAGGACCAGACACAGCGCCTGGCTCAACTGGACCCCGGTCAGGGCCAGTTTCACCGTGTCCTCGTGACAGGCGGCGGGAGACGGGCACACCTGGGTCGTGAGCGACGAGGCCGCCGCCGCGCCGACCGCCAGTGTGAGAGCCACCGTTGCCGTCACGAGCCACCAAGTGCTCGGCAGCGTACGGAGTTTGGTCCACTCGGCGTGGAGAGAGCTCATCCGCCTCACGCGTCGCGCCTCCTTGTCGTCCAGGCCGCCAGCAGCAGGGCCGCTACCGCGTAGGCCGCCAGGACCGCCAGGCCGTGGTACGGGGCGAGGGGGTAACAGCCGCTCTCCGGAATGCAGTTGTGGTGGACCTGCGGGTAATACGTGACCCCCTGCTGGATCGCGAAGGCCGCCGCCGGTGTCACCCTCAGCAGCCACTGCGCCGCGGGGAGCGGCAAGGCCACGGAGAGGATCTGCGGGAGGAGCACCAGGACCACCACCGTCGCGATCGTGCCCGCGCTGCTGCGCAGCACGACGCCCACGGCCAGGGCCAGGACCGCGACCAGTGACAGCAGTACCGCACTGCCCAGGACCGCCCTCAGGGCCGGGTTGTCCAGGAGGGAGAGGTCGGGGAACGCGGGCGGCTTGAAGCCGTTCGAGCGCAGCGTCTTCTGGGCCAGGGTGAAGCCGATCGCCGTAGCCAGCAGGCCTGTTGTGAAGGTGACGACCCCGATCACCGTCGTCTTCGCCACGAGCACCTTCAGCCGGGACGGCGTCGCCGTGAACGTCGTACGGATGAGGCCTCGTTTGTATTCGCTCGTCACGAAGAGCGTGCCCAGGGTGGCCATGAAGAGGAGGCCCACGAACACTCCCTGGAAGCTCATCTGGACCATGTCGGGGTTGTTCTCGTCCGGGGCGATGTCCCCCTGGCCGGTGAGGGTGTAGACGCCGGCCGGGGTCACCGTCGACGCGCCCGGCCGCGTGCTCCCCGGCGGGGCGTCGGCGGCGGGGGCCCCGACGTCCGTGGACGCCCAACTGCCCGCGTCCGACGTGCCCGTGAGGCCGAGGTGGTCGAAGGTGCCGGTGGCCTGGCCGCTGCCCGCCACCGAGCTGGTACCGCCGAAGGAACGGCGCACGATCTCGCGCGCGGGAGCCGCCACGAGCACCCCCACCTGAACCGTCCTCCCCAGCCCCCCGACCCTCACCTCCCCGAGCCGGGTCCATTTCTCACCGTCTACCGACGCATAGCCGGTTAGTTTCTCCCCCAGCCTTTTCAGCCGAAGCCATTGGGGTGCTTTGGCCAGGTCGCTGCCGGGGCCGGCCGTGTCGTGGGTGAAGTTCCACTGCATACGGACCCCGTGCGCGGGTGTGGCCAGCACCGCCGCGTACGGCGCCCCCTGCTTCAGGCTCGCCTTGACGATGATCCCGGCCTTGGTCCAAGGCTCCAGCGACTGCCCGGAGGCACTCTTCAACCCGGTGACCCGGGCCGTGACCGTACCGTCGCCGCTCAACGGCCGATGGACGAACCGGAAGGAGTCGTTGACGACCTCGCCGCCCGGCCCGAGCACGACCGGCGGCCCACCACCGACACTCGACCCGCCGGCCCCCAACTGACTGACCGCGACCACGACCACGGCGGCGATCGCCAACACCACCACCCAGACCCTGACCGTCCAGAATTTCGCCCACTCGGCCCGCAGCAGCCTCCCGAAGCCGGCGCGGGCGGGATGGAGGGTGGACCGGTACGGAGGAACCGTCCTGGTCATCGTCACTGGGTCACCTCGTCCACTTCTTCTTCCTCTTTGGCCGACGCGAACTCGACGGCGTCCCGGGTGAGTTCCATGTAGGCCTCCTCCAACGAGGCCCGATGCGCGCCGACTTCGGCGAAGGGAACGCGGGACGCGGAGAGCAGCTCCACGACCCGTTCGGCGGAAAGGCCGGTGACGGTGAGGACGTCGCGATCGACGACAGCGACCGTCCCGCCCTCCCGGGCGAGCAGCTCCATGGCCTCCGTACGACTGCCGGTACGCAACCGCACCCGGTCCCCGGACGCCGCCGCGAGAAGGTCGGCCACGGCCGTGTCGGCGATGAGTCGCCCCCGCCCGATGACGACCAAGTGGTCGGCGGTGTCCTCTAGTTCGCTCATCAGGTGGCTGGAGACGAGGATCGCCCGCCCCTCGGAGGCGAGGTGCCGGAGCAGGGTCCGGATCCACTGGATCCCTTCGGGATCAAGGCCGTTGACCGGCTCGTCGAGGAGAAGCACCGGTGGGTCGCCGAGCAACGCGACGGCCATACCGAGCCGTTGCCGCATACCGAGGGAGTAGCCCCCGGCCCTCCGCCGGGACGCCGCCTCCATCCCGACCTGTTCGAGCACCTCGTCCACCCGCCGCATGGACAGACCGTGGGAATGGGCCAGCCACCGGAGATGGTCACGCCCCCGCCGACTGGGATGCAGAGCGGCGGCGTCGAGGAGGGCACCGACCTCCAACAGGGGGGTACGCAGGGCGTGATAGGGCCGGCCCCCGATCAACGCCTGCCCCCCGTCCAGGGCGTCCAGCCCCAGCACGGCCCGCATGGTGGTGGACTTCCCCGCCCCGTTGGGACCGACGAAGCCGGTCACCGAACCGGGCTCGACCCTGAAGGACAGCCCATCGACCGCGAGCGTCCGCCCGAACCGCTTGCGCAGGTCCCGGACTTCGATGCTTGCATCGGTTGTGTGACTCATGCTGAGGGAGGCTAGGCGCGGCGGCCACCGCCCGTCGTCACGCGACGGGGGTCCCTCACGAGGGGGACGCCGGGCGGCACACAGGTCGGCACAATGACCGGGTGGACGTGGAGGGGGCGTCGGGTGTGGAGGGGCAGGGGTCGGTGACGGCCGGGGTTCCGAGCCGGTATCGGCTGGTCGGCATGGCACGGGCGGGCTATGCCGCCGCCTCGCCGCGCGCCGGGCTCGTCGTTCCCGTAGCCCTGGCCGTTCTCTCGCTCTCCGAAGTCCTTCTCCGCAGTGGCGACCTGGCCGGGGGCTTCGCCGCCCTGTTGCTGCTCGGCCTCGCTTCCACGCTTCCCCTCAGCTTCGTCCTCGGCAGCGGACGGTTCGCCCGGACCTGCGCGGCCCTCGCGCTCAGTGCCGCCTGCGTGCTCTCGCTCGTGCCCTTCGGAGGGCTCACCGTCGGCGGGGTCGTGGCCCAACTGGTGTGCGTGTACGTGCTGGGCCGCGCCGGAGCCACCCGCCTCGGCGGGCTGCTCGTCCTCCCCTACGTCGCGATCGCCCTCGCCAGCCACGAGGAACTCACCCGGATCGTCGCCGTCCTCGTAGCGACCCTCGCTTCCGCCGCCGCGGCCACCGGCATCGCCCACCACGTCCGCAGCACGGCACAGGCGCACAGCGCGACGGAACAGGCCTTCGCGGACACCCTCCTCGAACACGCCGCCCGGGGTGAACGGGCGCGTATCGCAAGGGAGTTGCACGACGTCGTCGCGCATCATATTTCGATGATCGCCGTCCAGGCCGAGACCGCCCGGCTCACCACCCCCGGCCTCCCCGCCGAGGGCGCCACCCGCCTGCTCGCCATCGGCGACACCGCGCGCACCGCCCTGACGGAGATGCGGCGGCTGCTGGGCGTGCTCCGCGAGGACGCCGACACGGGGGTCCAACGGCGTCCCCAGCCCGGACTCGCCCAACTCATCGACCTGGTCGACGAGTCACGCGACGCGGCCGGTTCCCGCACCCGCCTCATCGTCAGCGGACACGTCACCTCGCTGGACCCCGGCATCGAGGTCACCGCGTACCGCATCGTCCAGGAGGCCCTCACCAACGCCCGCCGCCACGCGCCGGGCGCCGCGGTGGACGTAGAACTCCGTTACGGGGACGAGGACTTGGCGCTGCGCGTGCGTGACAACGGCCCGGGGTCCACCGGCCCGGGGTCCGCCGCCGCCCTCTCCGGCCATGGTCTGCTCGGGATGCGCGAGCGTGCCGCGACGGTCGGCGGGACACTGCGCACCGGGCCCGCTCCCGGCGGCGGTTTCCTGGTCGAGGCGCGGCTTCCCGTCAAGCCGGAGGAAGAGGCGGCGCTGTCGTGAGCATCCGTATCGTCGTCGCCGACGACCACGAGATCGTCCGGTTCGGATACGCCGGACTCCTCGCCACCCAGGCCGACTTCACGGTCGTGGGCACGGCCCGCGACGGAGCCGAGGCGGTACGCGTCTGCCGCGAGGAGTCGCCCGACGTGGTGCTGATGGACGTACGCATGCCGGTCATGGACGGCATCGAGGCCACCGCGCGACTCCAGAACGGGCCTGACACACCAAGGGTGTTGGTGCTGACCACCTTCGACCTCGACGAGCATGTCTACGACGCGCTCGCGGCCGGTGCCAGCGGGTTCCTGCTCAAGGACGTGACCGCGGAACGGCTCTTCGAGGCCGTACGGGTCGTGGCCGCCGGTGAGGCGCTGCTCGCGCCCGGGATCACGCGCCGCCTGATCGCGGAGTTCGCGCGGATGCGCCCGAAGGCGCCCACGCAGGGCAAGTTGGACGTTCTCACCCCGCGCGAGACCGACGTCCTGCGGCTGCTCGCGGAGGGCCTGTCCAACCCCGAACTCGCCGAACGGCTGCACGTCGGCGAGGAGACCGTGAAGACCCACGTCAGTCGCATTCTGTCGAAGCTGGGGCTGCGGGACCGTACGCAGGCCGTGGTGATGGCCTACGAGACGGGACTCGTCGTGCCGAGGACCGGCTGAGGGCGGCGGACGCGCGGCACCGGCAGGAGCCACCACGCCGCCGCCACCGACAACACCGCCCCGACCGCGATCCCTTCGAGCCGGGTGGGCAGCAGGCTCAGGGCGTCCTGGCCGAAGTAGCCGAGGAGGAGGGAGAGGGCGCAGGTCATCCCGGCGGCCCAGTAGGCGTAGTTGAGGGGTCGTAGCCACAACGCCACCGCCAGGACGGCGAACATCAGCGCCACGGCCGTGTCGCCGGTGACTCCTGCCAGCGCGACGCCCGCCGCCAGCAGCGTGCCGGCCGTGGCTCCGGCGAGGCGCTCGACTCCCTTGCGCAGTACGTCCGTTCGGCCGCGGTTGCCGCTCGCGGCGACGTACGCGGTGAGGACGACCCACGGCCAGTGGTCGTCGAAGAGGAGATGCCCGAGGACGAAGGCGGCGGCGATCCCGACCGCCATCTGCACGGCCATGCGGGTGCTGGGGCGGGGGTGGAGGCGGGAGCGGCGCGGGGGCTTTTCGGGGTCGGGTTCCGCACGCCAGTGCCTGGGAGCGAACCGGTCCCCCACCACCTGCACCAGCCACACCCCGCCGCACGCCAACGCCCCGACCAGGGCCGCCCACCCCCAAGTGACCAGCCCGCTCTGCGCCTTGGACGGCAGCGCGGGGCCGGGGACGACGAGGAGCGCCACGAGCGGAAGGGCGAGCAGGGTGCCGGCCTTGGTGGCGGCGGGGCCGTAGCGACGGATCCAGATGGCCAGCGCCATGCCCGCCGTGTAGACGGCGGCACCGAGCGCGTAGTGGGCGACGATCAGCCGCCCGACGAAGATCGAGGCACCGGCCGTCACCGGCAGCAGCACGAGCGCGGTGAGCCGGCGGCGGGTGTCGGCGGTGCGCTGGGAGCGGAACAAGGTGAGGGTCAGGGCGACCGCGAGGACCAGCACATCGGTGTGGAGTCCTTCGGCGCCCTCCAGCCAGAGGGCGGCGCCCCAGCTGAGCAGCACGGCGGTCATCGTCAGAGCCGCTTCGTACGCATTGCGTATTAGTTTGGCGGTCACTTCACGAGAATAGCGGGATGCATGGACTCTGAATAGTAAGCATCCGCGTACGATATCCGTCATGGATCATCTCTCCGAGGCCGCCCGCATCCGTCGTGGCGTCGTACGGCTGAACCGGCGGCTGCGGCAGAAACGCGGCAACGAGGCCGGGCTCACCCCGAACCAGCTGATCGTCCTCGGACACCTGCACCGGCACGGGACGGCGACACCCGGCGAGGTCGCGGCGGCCGAGCGGCAGCGACCCCAGTCCCTCACCCGGACCTTCGCCGAACTGGAGGCGGAGGGGCTGATCGCGCGCGAGCCGGGCACCGTGGACCGGCGTCAGTCCGTCCTCACCCTGACGGCGAAGGGGCGACGGGCGCTGGACCAGGACATGACCGAGCGGGACGTGTGGCTCGCGGAGGCGCTGGCGTCGCTGAGCGCGACGGAGCGGGGGGTGCTGGAGCTGGCGGGGGCGTTGATGGAGCGGCTGGCCGATGGCTGAAACACACCCCTTGTGCGGACGTTCACAGGGTTCCCATAATCCATCAACAGATTTGACCAGCCCATGTCAGAAATTGGGCATTTCTTTGATGCTCCTGATTGACATGTGCGCGTCATTGCCACCCCCACGGAAGGCATCACGTTGAAGAAGCTCCTCACAGCCCTCAAGAGATGCGCGGCCGTCGGCGCCGCCGCTCTCGCGATCGCCAGCCTTCAGCCCGTCTCGGCCGCACAGGCCGCCCCCACGCCCGTCGTCGGCGGAACCACCGCCGCGCAGGGCGAGTTCCCGTTCATGGTCCGGCTCTCGATGGGCTGTGGTGGTGCGCTCTACACCCCGCAGATCGTGCTGACCGCCGCGCACTGTGTGAGCGGGACCGGCGCCAACACCAGCATCACCGCCACCGCGGGTGTCGTGGACCTTCAGTCCACCACCGGGCGGGTCCAGGTCAAGTCGACGTACGTGTACCGGGCGCCGGGGTACAACGGCAACGGCAAGGACTGGGCGCTCATCAAGCTCGCCTCGCCCATCACCACCGTGCCGACGCTGAAGATCGCCACGACCACGCAGTACAACACCGGGACCTTCACCATCGCCGGGTGGGGTTCGGCCAGTGAGGGCGGGGCCCAGCAGCGGTATCTGCGCAAGGCCACCGTGCCGTTCGTCAGTGACGCCACCTGCCGGTCCTACAGCGGGTACAGCGGGCTCGTCGCCAGTGACGAGATCTGCGCCGGGTACACGGCCGGTGGGGTCGACACCTGTCAGGGTGACTCGGGTGGTCCGATGTTCCGCCGGGACAGCGCCAACGCCTGGATCCAGGTCGGCATCGTCAGCTGGGGCATAGGCTGCGCCCGCGCGAACGCGCCCGGCGTGTACAGCGAGGTGTCCACGTTCGCCTCCGCGATCGCGTCGGCGGCGGCTTCGCTCTGACGTATGTCCTTCTTCCGCGGGTCCGGCGCCACATGTGCGCCGGGCCCGTGTTTCTCGCCCCCACCGCTCCTTCAGAAACCCCCACCGCTCCTTCAGAAACCGCCGCCGAAGTCCCCGCCGCCTCCCCCGTCCCCGCCCCCTCCGAAGTCCCCGCCGCCTCCGAAGCCTCCGCCGAAGTCGTCGGAGTCGAAGTTCGCGCCGGAGACGTCGCCGCCGTCGTAGCCGCCGCTGCCGAAGTCGCCGTAGCCCGTGCCGTAGTCGGAGGCGTAGGACGGGGTGGACATCACGCCGCCGAGCATCGTGCCGATGAGCAGACCCGGGAGGATGCCGCCGCCGAAGTAGCCGCCCGCCCAGGGGCCGTAGGCCGGGCCGGCGTCCCAGTACGGGCGGCGGCCGTAGTCCGTGTCGACCTCGCGGATCATCGGGTCCCGGCCGTCGGCGAGACGGGCCTGGTCGGCGGCGCAGACCGGGACCTCGCGGGGTGCGCCGCCCTGCGGGGTCCAGGTGGCGTCGGCGACCGAGGGGCCGTGGCGCGGGTCGAAGAAGCAGGGGGCCCGGCGCTCGGGCAGCGGGCGGCCCTCGCGGCGGGCGGCGAGCTGGGTGAGGGAGAAGCGGCCGTCCTCCAGGGCCTGGGTGACCGACCGGACGTCCTCGGGTTTCGTGGCCGCCGCCATGTACGACTTCGCCTGCTCGTAGGCGTCGAGGGCACGTTCGTAGTCGGCGCGCATCGCGTCGTCCGCGCCGGGTTCGGACGGGTGGAATTCGAGGCGGTCCAGTTCCTCGCCGAAGGCCGTGATGTCTTCGTCCACGACCACCCGTAGCTTGTCGAGCGCCGCGCGCTGCTCCTCCTCGCGGCGGCGACGGCCGCGCTTCACCAGCGTGTACGCGCCCGCGCCACCGGCGACCAGGACCCCGCCCGCGACGATCAGGGCGGTCGTGGAGACTCCCCCACCGCCGTCCGAGGAGCCGCCCCAGGACGCGGGCGCCGAGCCGCCCATGCTGGCGAGCGCGCGGTCGGTGAAGTCGGTGAGCTGGGTCTTCGCGTCCTCGCCCTGGACGCTGGCGACCAGGTTCTTCACGGCCGCGTTCGACAGGACGGAGGAGTCGGCGCGGGCGTCGAAACGGTCGCCGAGGCGGATCGCGTAGAGGCCGGTGACGCCGGTGGCGGTGCGGAGGTTCGGGAAGAGGTTCGCCGTCGGGTAGTCGGCGGGGAGGACCGCGACGAAGACCGGCTTGTCGGCCTTCTTGATCCGCTGCGCGAGCGCGTCGGCGTCGGCGGACGAGAACCCGGAGGCCGCAGGATCGACGTAGACCGGACCCTCGCGCAGGGCCCGGCCGATCGTCGAGACTCCGGTGTCCGCGGCGGCCGGGGTCGCCATGGTCAGGGCGGCGAGCAGCAGGGCCAGCAGCAGCCCGGGGAGGCTTCGGGTCCGTACGACGGCCTTCATGATTCGACGCTACCCCGACGCCGGTCTCTTTGGTCGGTCCACCCGCGTCCGCTCGTCAGCCGCCGCTCACCAGCTGATCCGGGCCGCCACCGGCAGGTGATCGCTGCCGGTCCCGGGCAGCACCCACGAACTCCGCGCCCGCACCCCCCGTACCAGAATCTGGTCGATGCGCGCGATCGGGAAGGACGCCGGCCAGGTGAAGCCGAAGCCGTTCCCGGCCGTCTCCTGGGCCGAACCCAGCCGCGAGGTGAGGCCGTGGAACGCGCGGTCGTCCGTGGTGCCGTTCAGGTCGCCGAGCAGCACCACCCGCTTGTCCGGCTCGGCGGCGACGGCCTTGGCGAGCGCGTCCGCGCCGAAGTCGCGCGAGACCGTCCAGAATCCGCCCCTGGGCATCACCCGCACGGACCCCAGGTGCGCCACGTACACCGCCAGCGGCCCACGAGCCGTGGCCACCGTGGTGCGCAGCGCCCGGACCTCCGCCGCCGCCTCCGCCTTCGACTGGGCCGGCTTGGTCTTCGCCAACGGCCCGACATCGCCCCGTACGACATTCACCGGCCGCGTGTCCGACAGCGGCAGCCTGCTCCACAGTCCGACCGTGCCCCGCACCACGTGGTACGGGTACGCCTTCGCCAGCCCCTGCTCGTACGTGCCCCGGGCCTGATCGGTCAGCTCCTCCAGTGCCAACAAGTCCGCGCCGGACACGGCCAGTTGGCGGGCTGTGCCCTTCGGGTCGGTGTTGCCCGCGCCGACGTTGTGGCTCACCACGGTGAGGTCGCCGCCCGGGTGGGACCTGTCGGTGAGCAGCCCGCCGAAGAGGCTCAGCCACACCGTGACCGGCAGCACCAGCGCGACCACGGCGGAGGCGGACCGGCGCCACAGCGCCCCGGCGAGCAGCACCGGGACGAGCACGCCGCACCACGGCAGGAGGTTGTCCAGGAGGCTGCCGACGCCCCCGACGTTCGGGATGTGGGCGTGCAGCAGCATGAGCAGCCCGAGCAGCAGGGCCAGCGCCGCGAACACCGGGCCGCGCTTCCAGGGTCCGAGAGGAATCCGGGTGATCATCACCCCGTCACTCAAGTCGGCCCGGTGTTGCCGGCGCGTATGGGGTTTTCGATACGCGGACGATAGGTGCCGACTCCTACCATCGAACCCATGCGTGTGCTGATCGTCGAGGACGAGCCCTATCTGGCGGAAGCCATCCGCGACGGCCTGCGCCTGGCGGCGATCGCGGCCGACATCGCCGGTGACGGCGACACCGCGCTGGAGCTGCTCGGCGTCAACAGCTACGACATCGCCGTCCTCGACCGCGACATCCCCGGCCCCTCCGGCGACGAGGTCGCCCGCCGCATCGTCGCCTCCGGCAGCGGCATGCCGATCCTCATGCTCACCGCCGCCGACCGCCTCGACGACAAGACCACCGGGTTCGAACTCGGCGCCGACGACTATCTGACGAAGCCCTTCGAACTCCAGGAACTCGCGCTCCGGCTGCGGGCGTTGGACCGCCGACGCGCCCACAACAGGCCGCCCGTACGGGAGTTGGCGGACCTGCGCGTCGACCCGTTCCGCCGAGAGGTCTACCGGGACGGCCGCTATGTCGCGCTGACCAGGAAGCAGTTCGCCGTGCTCGACGTCCTCGTGGCCGCCGAGGGCGGAGTCGTCAGCGCCGAGGAACTCCTGGAGCGGGCCTGGGACGAGAACGCCGACCCGTTCACCAACGCCGTACGCATCACCGTCTCGGCGCTGCGGAAGCGGCTCGGCGAACCGTGGATCATCGCCACCGTGCCGGGCGTCGGCTATCGCATCGACACGCAACCCGAAGCCGAAGACTACGGAGCCGACCGTGGATAGGGCGCCCGGGTTGAGCGTGCGCCTCAAACTCACCCTCAGCTACGCCGGATTCCTCATGGTGGCCGGTGCCTTGCTGCTCACCGCGGTGTGGGTGTTCCTCCTCCGGTACGTCCCCGACCGGGCGATGCTCATCAACCCCGACGACCGGCCCACACAGGGCGTTTTCCCCATCCGGTCCGCCCTCCTGGACGTCTTCGCGCCGAGAGCGGCCGCCGTCCTCGCGTTCCTGCTGGTGTTCGGCCTCGTGGGCGGGTGGATCCTCGCCGGGCGCATGCTCGCCCCGCTGACCCGCATCACGGAGGCCACCCGCATGGCCACGGACGGCTCGCTCTCCCACCGCGTCCAACTGCCGGGCCGCGAGGACGAGTTCCGCGAACTCGCCGACGCCTTCGACGCCATGCTCACGCGGCTCGAAGCACACGACGCCGAACAGCGGAGATTCGCGGCCAACGCCTCCCACGAGCTGCGCACCCCGCTGGCGATCTCGAAGGCACTGCTCGACGTGGCCCGCACCGACCCGGACCACGACACCGGTGAACTCGTCGACCGCCTCCACGCCGTCAACACCCGGGCCATCGACCTCACCGAAGCACTGCTCCTGCTCAGCCGCGCCAACCAGCGGTCCTTCACCCGGGAACCCGTCGACCTCTCCCTCGTCGCGGAAGAGGCCACCGAGACCCTCCTCCCCCTCGCGGAGAAGCACGGCGTCACCATCGAGACCGGCGGCGGCATCACCCCCACCCGCGGCTCCCAGGCGCTCCTGCTCCAACTGACCACGAACCTCGTGCAGAACGCGATCGTCCACAACCTGCCCGAGCAGGGCACCGTGTGGGTGACCACCGCCGTAGGCCACAGGTCCGCGGTCCTCACGGTCGAGAACACGGGCGACCCGCTCACCCCGCACCAGGTCTCGACCCTCACCGAGCCCTTCCAACGCGGGACCGAGCGCGCCCACACCGACCACGCGGGAGTCGGCCTCGGCCTGGCGATCGTCAAGACCATCACCGGCGCCCACGACGGCACCCTCACCCTGACCCCGCGCCCGGCCGGCGGCCTCCGCATCACGGTGGAGCTACCCGCCAACTAGCCGTACCCCCCGCGCCGTTGAGGCCGCAGGGGGTACGGGGAAACCACGGGGCAGTTGCTACGCCGCCCGGTACGCCTCCTCCAACTTCTTCACGGCCGCCGCGTACTTACCCGTCAGCAGCAGATGGTCCGCGTCGGCGAACGGCTTCGACACCGCCGCCGTGACGTTCTGCCCCACCTTCGCCTGCACGATCAGCCGCGCCTTGGTGACGAGCGCCTTGCCCGTCTCCGCCGAGCGGGCCTTCCCCGCGGCGGCCTCCAGCGCCTTCAAAGCGGCTGTGCCACCCGTCGGCGTCTTCGTCCCGGTCGTCAGACCCCAGCCGTACGGGAACTGAGGATCGTACGTCGCGTCGCCCACGTTGATCGGGAGCTGGGCCTCCGACTTCGGCCAGGTGACCGGGAGTTGGCCGGTGAAGGACCGCTTGCCGTAGAGGACGTCGGCCACACCGTCGCCCTCCGTTCCGGGCAGCCAGGAGGCCACCACGGCGTCGATCTTCGGGAGCCGGTCGCCGATCAGCTGCGGGCGCCCGGAGACGATCAGCACCGCGCACTTCATCGCCGCGCACACCTTGTCCACGGCTGCCTGGTCGGCGGGGGTCAACGTCAGGTCGTTGCCGTTGCCGACATCGCCGATGCCCTCGGCGTACGGGGTCTCGCCGACGACGACCACGCCCACGTCATAGCCGCTGGTCGCGGCGGAGGCGTCCTTCGAGTACGTGACGTTGCCGCCGGCGTTCTTCATCCCCTGGAGGATCGTCGTGCCGGTGGTGTTGGTGCCGGACGCGCCCTGCCAGGTGATGGTCCAGCCACCGGTCTGGTTGCCGAGGTCGTCGGCGTTGGAACCGGCGACGTAGACCTTCTGCGACTTCTT
>Ga0307510_10002118_pt1 | contig 22455 bp, 20 predicted proteins | sample 12_EM_MG_FD_207224 | JGI IMG/M metagenome (GOLD analysis project Ga0307510, IMG submission 207224) | Populus trichocarpa ectomycorrhiza microbial communities from riparian zone in the Pacific Northwest, United States - 12_EM | ecosystem: Host-associated > Plants > Roots > Unclassified | place...
AACACAGGCAAAAAACTTTTTTATCATACAATTAATTAGCGATTTGAAGAGTAAAACTAAAAGGCATTTCGAATTCTACTTTAACCGGCTTATCATTCAACATTCCCGGAAGCCATTCACCATTAACCAACTTTATAACGCGCAATGCTTCTTCATCGCACCCTCCGCCAATACCCTTTTTTATCCTGTAATTTGAAATGCCGCCATTTGTGTCTACGGTAAACGCTATTATTACTTTCCCCTGTATATTTTTTTCTTTTGCTTCGGCCGGGTATCTCGTTTTCATAATGGCTATTGCTATTCGCTTTCCGTCCCCGTCTAAATCGATCGGTGGCCTGTCAAGCTTCATTTTAGTGGTGTCGGTCCCATTAATTACAGCATATTCATCATTTTTACTATTATCCCACCTGGATTTTTTATAATCAATTAATTTCTTGTTAGTATAATCATAAATTACTTGTGCTTCCCGCTCATAATTATAACTGGTCCATATGCTGTCTTTCTGATTGTTTTTATAAAACCCTTTACGGAGCAATTTGCTACTGAGAAGAGCGTACTCCCCTTGCCTGATGCTCGTATCAGACTTTAAGACGTCGTACCTCTCCTTTAAAGATAAAACCTGGTTGTATTTCGTTACCTGCTTGGTTTGAGCAAAAAGATTCCCGGTTACGACAATTGCAATTAGTGATAAGGGTAATTTCATGCCTTAAATATAATCAGTATTCACAGCTTTGTAAACAAAAAGAGCGGCCAGGCCGCTCTAAGGTTATTTTAGCATATATTTTATATTCCGAAATCGAACTTCCGAATTTATCTCGGCATTCTGCGCATCATGCTGGCCATAGCTGCCGGGTTGCTCATTTGCTTCATCACTTTACGCATATCCTCAAACTGTTTGATCAGCCGGTTCACTTCCTGCAAATCAGTTCCTGAGCCTTTGGCAATTCGGGTGCGCCTGCTTTGGTTGATAGAATCCGGGTTTTCTTTTTCATACGGCGTCATCGACAGGATGATCGACTCGATGTTTTTAAAGGCGTCATCATCTACTTCCACATTCTTCATCATCTTGCCAACGCCTGGTATCATGCCCATCAGGTCCTTCATGTTACCCATTTTTTTGATCTGTTGTATCTGGCTGTAGAAATCGTTAAAGTCGAATTTATTCTTGCGGATCTTCTTTTGCAGTTCGGCAGCTTCTTTCTCGTCAAACTGCTGCTGCGCACGTTCAACCAAAGAGATCACGTCACCCATGCCCAATATCCGCGATGACATACGATCCGGGTGGAACACATCCAGCGCTTCCATCTTCTCGCCGGTACCAATAAACTTGATCGGTTTGTTCACTACCGATTTGATCGAAAGCGCCGCACCGCCGCGGGTATCACCGTCAAGCTTGGTCAATACAACACCTGTAAAGTCCAGTCGGTCGTTGAACACTTTAGCTGTATTCACCGCATCCTGGCCAGTCATGGAATCCACCACGAACAAAATCTCGTGCGGATTTACAGCAGCTTTTACCTGCTCAATCTCCACCATCATGGCCTCGTCTATCGACAAGCGACCGGCGGTATCCACAATCACCACATTGTTGCCGTTCTGCTTAGCTAATGCAACACCTTCCCTGGCTATAGCAATCGGGTCCTTTGATTCCAGGTTGGCATAAACAGGTATACCTATCTGCTCACCCAACACCTTTAACTGCTCAATCGCTGCGGGACGGTATACGTCACCCGCAACCAATAACGGTTTTTTGTTCTTTTGTGTCTTTAAAAAATTAGCCAGCTTGCCGCTGAAGGTAGTTTTACCCGCACCATTCAACCCCGCGATCAATATCACAGTAGGCGTAGCCGGGAAATTCAATTCGGCCGTGCTGCCGCCCATCAGTTCAGTCAGCTCATCGCTCATGATCTTGGTGAGCAACTGGCCCGGGGAGATAGAGGTCAATACATTCTGACCCAATGCCTTTTGCCTTACCTCGTCGGTAAAGGTTTTGGCCGTTTTATAGTTAACGTCGGCATCCAGGAGAGCTTTGCGTATCTCCTTCATGGTCTCTGCCACGTTGATCTCGGTAATAGTTCCTTGTCCTTTCAGGACCTTAAACGCCCTGTCGAGTTTATCCGAAAGATTTTCAAACATGAGTATAAAATACTTTAATCCTTAATTTGAGGATACAAAGGTAAGATTTTGAAGCATACCACGTTCTGTATAAGTGAAAAAGGATAGGAATAACGATCCCGTTAAGGTAATTTTTTGATCAATTCCGACATCGCATTAGTAAAGTTAGCTTTGCTGATCCCCGTTATCTTTTCCAGTGCCATAAAATAATTTTCATCCCCCTTTTCCCGTTTGCCACAGCCCAATAATTCCAGCACAGCCGGGAAACCCTTTTCTTTCTCTATTTTCTGAACAATCAGCGCATTTAAAAAATAAGGAACGTACATAGGTTTTTCTTTCCCGTCAAAAATTTTATTCTCAGTGTATAAGGTTATCCAATCAGCATTGGGGTTGTCACTTGCATATTTTTTAAACTTGGCGATGATCTCCTGCCAGGTATACCCCCAGCTGCCCCCATACAAATAAGCACAGCCTTCATCAACCGGGCGGTTGATGATATCGCTTTTCATTACAAGCCGTAACCGTTCATGCCACAGGTCGTGCGAATCAAAACGGCTCCTCTCAGAATAGCCTGCATTAAGTACCAAAACCGTATTGTTTTCATGCGAACTAAGACTGTTGTTTTTTGATCCGTTATAATCTGCCTTGTATTCAACCCCAAGCAGTTGCAGGGCCTCGGTTAAATTATCGCAATAATAAAATTGAATGGGCAGGTTGGGCGCTTTTAATTTGGCGTCATAAAAATCAACCTGTTTTTGATATTCTTTAGCGGCGGCCGAATTCAAAGTATCCTTATAATAAAGGGTAAGGCCGTTGTACTTTTTTGATTTCCAGGCAATGGTGTTTTGCTTTAAAGGGGAAGAAAAATAAAACTGCGCGCCCTGCTTTTTTGCTCTGAGTTTAAAGCTTGCGCGCAATACCGGTGCATTGTCCGTAACGCCCATATAAGAGAGTTGAACAATAAAGTTGTTCCCATCCAGCTCCACAACATTATTCAGGTAAGGCTTAAAAAAACCATTCGCTTTACTATTGCGCTCTATCCCCTTCATTTCGTCCAGTAAATCAGATGTTTCCGGCAGGTCCTCTTTTAAAACAAACTTATTCTCCCTGTTAGGCTGTTCCTTTTGACCGAGAAAGCCATTAAGCGAACCGATTAATTGCTTACCAACAACAGTATCAGCCGGAAGTTTGATGCCACTTTGGATAATTACAGATTGGGCAGAACAAAAAAACGAAAAGCTTATCAGCATAAAACTGATGACAAGCTTGTGCGGGTTAGTGAACATAGGTTTAAGATTTGTGTTACAAGATAAAAATATAAAACTAATTTCTTCTTTCTGTCTCCTGCTAATTATCTGCCACTCAAAAATATATCGCCAATAAATATGTGCAATTACCACCTTTTGGCCTTTTCTGTATACCCCGGTGTAACGCATCCCCCTATTTTACCATCTTATGGCATATAATATATTAATGAGACTTTTTGCTATACTACTCCTTACCCTTGCTACGCTTACTGCGTTTTCACAAACTGCGGTTAAAAAACTTATTGCTACCCAGACCGAAAAAGCTCCAAAAATTGATGGTATTTTGGATGATGATGTATGGCAAAACGTACCTATGGCTACAGATTTTGTCGAATTACAGCCTACTGCTGGTCGCCATGAGATCAAAGAAGAGCGCACCGAAGTAAAAATTATCTATGACAACACCGCCATATACATTGCTGCCCGGATGTATGAAACCGATTCAAAAAAAATAGCGCGCGAGTTAACTACCAGGGATAATGTAGCCGCCGATGATTTTTTTGGTATCATACTCGATACTTACCATGATGGGATAAATGGCGTAGGCTTTTATGCCACAGCAGCCGGAGCTCAGTTTGACGCCAAATATACTCCTCCCAATCAAAACGGAAATGTTGAAGATGCCAGTTGGAATGCTGTTTGGGAAAGTAAAGTGAATGTGAATGACAAAGGCTGGACGGCGGAGTTTAAAATACCATACTCTGCTTTGCGATTTGCAAAAAAAGATGTGCAAAATTGGGGCCTGCAATTTATAAGAGAGCGCAGAGGTGTAAACCGGCAATTATTCTGGAATGAGCTTGATCCAAAGAAAAATGGTTTAATGAACCAGGAGGGCGAACTGGGCGGCATTGAAAAAATAACTCCTCCCTTGCGGCTTGCCTTTTACCCGTACTTTGCAACTTACGTTAACCACTATCCATACAACACTCCCGGGTTAAGCAATACCACAACATCATTTAACGGCGGTATGGATGTAAAATATGGTATTAATCAGAGCTTTACACTGGATATGACGCTGGTGCCCGATTTTGGCCAGGTGCAGTCTGATAATCAAATCCTTAACCTTACCCCATTCGAGGTGAAATACCAGGAAAACAGGCCGTTTTTTACTGAGGGAACAGAGCTGTTCAATAAAGGCAACCTGTTTTATTCGCGTCGGGTGGGCGGGCAGCCTATCAATTATTCGGAGGCTTATGATGATCTGAAACCGGGCGAAACTGTTATTAAGAACCCTACCGAAACCAGGTTATACAATGCTACAAAATTGTCGGGGAGATTAGCTAACGGATTGGGTATAGGGGTGTTCAATGCCGTTAGCGCCCCGGCTTATGCGACAATTCAAGACAGCGCAGGCAACAAGCGCCGGTTCGAAACTTCGCCGGTCACCAATTATAATATCATTGTGCTGGATCAAAACCTGAAGTATAATTCGGCCATCACGTTGATCAATACTAATGTGGAGCGTTTTGGAAAGGATTACTCTGCCGACGTAGGCGGATTTGTTTTTAACCTGAACAACAAGAAAAACTCCTATAACCTGAGCGGTTATGGCATGATGAGCAACCTGTTTTATACCGACAGGAAAACTACAACAGGTTTTAATTATGAAATAAATGGCGGTAAAACACTCGGCAATTTTACATGGAATGTTGTGGAGGACCTGGTTGACAGCAAATACAACCCTAATGATCTCGGCATATTATTCAACAATAATTACTTTGATCATAACCTCAATATGCAATACAATAATTACAAACCTAAAAAGTACTTTACGCAATGGGGTATATTTTCAAACGTCTATTATTCACGCCGGTTCGAACCATCAGCTTATCAGTATTTTAACCAGACGATAGGCGCGCTGGCCAATCTAAAGAATTTCTGGGGTGTCAACTTCAGGGTACAGCACCAAGGTGCCGCTAACGATTTTTATGAACCACGCATGGCAGGTCGCGTATTCAGGGTACCCGGTAGCTATATGATGGGGCTGAATGCCTTTACCGACCAGGCAAAAAGACTATACGGGGGAATTAGTGTTTTCCACCGGATATACACCACATCCGGTCGCCAGGGTACAGATGCCGAAGCTTATTATAATTTACGCATCAGCAACCGCTTCTCATTTGGGCAGGATGTTACCTATAGCCCTTATATACATTATACCGGCTACTCAACGGTCGACAGTGTAACCAATAATCCCATTTTCGCCTTGCGAAACGTGCACACAGTACAAAACATATTCAATTTTAAGTACACCTTTACCAGCGAAATGGGTATTACTTTCAGGCTGCGCCATTACTGGTCAAAGCTGAATGTCCTTCAATATTACGACCTGGCCCCAAATGGCTCCCTGGCAACTCTGACATCATCCCATTTCAACCGGGACAATGATCAGAATTATAATGCATGGAATATTGATATGGTGTATGTATGGCAGTTTTCTCCTGGATCAGAAATCAGCATAGCCTGGAAAAACTCGTCACTAACCAATACGGACCAGGCCAAGCTGGGATATTTCCGTAACCTGCAAAACACCTTTAACGACCCTCAAAACAATAACATTTCGTTTAAGATATTATACTATATCGATTATCAAAATCTGAGGAAAAAGAAGAAGCAATCTTAATTTACTAAGGGAATGTATAATTAACCCCCAGCGCAAGTCCTTCCGTAGCCTGGGGCCTTGGCGAGGTATTTTTATCATACAGGAATGTGCCATTCATGGTCACATTAATAAGGCGGTTTACTTTTGCCGTTAAGGTAGCGTCCACGCGATGAGTGGTGTAGGCAAGGGCCTGTTGATAGGGTATAAACAAAGCATAGCGGGCGTTGATATGCAGGTTGGGCATCAGGTCCTTATCAATAGCGGCCACTAACTGGAATGCCAGTTGATTGAGAAAAGTGTGGTCAACTGCTACCCCATAGTTATCCGGCTGATTGCGGTGTATGGTAGTGTCTACTACAAAGGTCTGTTTTGCTGTACCTGTACCCAATCGCAGGTCGAAATATTTCACCGGCTTATATTCAAAACCCAATGATTCGGTAAAGTAACCCGGCGACATGAAATTTGAGATCAATAAACCCGGATCCACCGGATTTCCGTTTGCATCGGTATAAGTGTACCCCGGTGCAAATTGCGATTCGAAACTTAACGAGCCGAATAAATACCAATGTTTGGATAACTGCGTCGCTATCTTATTATCAAAGAATATACGGTCGTTGGTTTTCCGGGAAGATTGCCCTTTATTTTTTGCAATGCCATATTGCAGGTTTAGCTCGCTGGTATAATCCAGGGGCGACTTACTGTATTCTGTTTTAAAGTCAAAATTTGTACCAAGAGCCAGTGAACTTATACCACCCGCACTCCAGTTGCTTGTAAAAGCTGATTGGTTAAAGTTTAAGCCAAAAACCACATTCTTATGCCAGTAGCTTACTTTATAATCAAGCAACTCCACCGGTATCTGCTCCTGGCTTATCTGTACCGGTCTCACGCGTATAGGCAGGGCATTACGGCGGGGCTCTATCCGGTATCTATTAAGCAGGTTGGTATCTACTTTCAGGGTATCAGTGTCTTGCGCAAAGGCGGAGGTAAATGAACATAGCAGCAGAAGTAACCCAAGACCTATTTTTGACATAGTGCGCAAATTAAAGCAAAAACAAGCTTTTTTTAAAATCAAAACGGGCTTATAACAATATTGTTTCGTTGATTTCTATCTGAAAGCCAACAATAAACGATTATTCTCAATCCGGTTTCTGGCCCTTATTGACGTTTAAAGAGGGTTGCGAGTACAGTCTCTTATTGCGCAGGTACCTTTTTAAGCTGTTGCGGATATAAGTGATAAACTCGTAGTCGGTGGCCGTTGTCACTATAAAATAACCCGGACGGTAACGCGCCATAAAATCAGTCAGCTCCTGGTCCTTTAGTTTGGTGATATTAGATACATAAGATCGGTTAAACCGGTAATCAATCACATTTTGCTGGTAGTCTTCCTCGATGAGGCCTTGCAAATGTTTAGCATTGCGTCCGCTGCGGCTCAGTGAATTCCATATTGCGTCAATGCTTAAACCCGCGCCGGTTAGCACACCGTCGTAAGAGTTAGAGCCATAAGCTTTGCTAAAATTCCTTTTTGTGGCTTGCAGGCGCTGTAGTGGTGTAACCAGTGTATCCCGTATCGTCACCTCCCTCAACGGTATAGCCATCCGCTTTAAAGAGATTACCAGGTTGGTATTATCTTTTATGGTAATTGTATCTGCAAAATAATTAAGCTTCAGAAAAACCAGTTTATCGCCGGCTTTGGCATCAATTTTAAATTCGCCTTTTAAGTTGTTGTAATAGGACTCCCCTGATGTGACATTCAGAATATTGGTGCGGGCTATACGTTCCTGTGTATCCTTGTCGTAAATAATACCCTCAACCGGGTTTTTATAATTCACCACCGGTTGTTTATCCTGTGCATAAGCCCTGAAAAACAATCCGCAAAACAAAAGTATCAGCCCAAATCGCATTCTAAAGTTAAAACTAAGCTTTTGGCTGTCCTCCATTACACAATTTAACAAAAATTAACATCACTGCTTCACTACAACCAGCTTCTGGCCTATTCTTATATTGTTGTCCGAAAGGTTGTTTAACGCTTTCAGATCTTCAACAGTTATGCCAAAACGCCGCGAAATAGAATATAGTGTGTCGCCTGTTACTACCGTGTATAATTTATTGGTCGTATCGGTTTGAATGGCCGAATCCTGCTTTGCAACAATTGTGTTATCCTGTATCTGCGTCAGTACCCGGTCCTCGCGCTTCTCTTTTTGCGCGTCTGTCTCCGCGCTATCATACTGCGTCAGGTTATATTTTTGAATAACATTGATCAGCAGGTTCGGGTAATTAGGATTAGTAGCATATCCCGCTGCCTTCAGCCCGTTGGCCCATCCCACATAATCGTTTTTATCTAATTGAAATAGTTTGGCATAACGCGGCCTTTTCAAAAACTCAGAGTGGTCGCGGAAGGAGTCCTCCGGCTTGTCATATACTCTGAAACAATCGTTATGGCTGTCATCGTCCTTATAATAACTTTTCCCTTTCCAGTCGCTGGTGCATTTGATACCGAAGTGGTTGTTTGCCACCCTGGCCAGTTCGCCGTTACCGCTGCCCGACTCAAATAAACCCTGCGCAAGGGTAATACTTGCTGGTATGCCATAAAGGTTCATCTCCTGTATAGCGATGGTTTTAAAATGGTCGATATAGGTTAGCGAAGTATAGGGGGTATAATTAGCAATAGCTTCCCGGTTGTCTCTTTGCACTATCTGGTTATTGCGATGGGCCTCCCGGTTGCTGATAAGGCCATTGTGTACTGCGCATGAACTAAATAGTACAGCGGATAGGATGGTAAATGTTAAACAGGAGAATTTTCGCATGAACAATAAATCTTATTTGGTGTACAGATCATTCCACGCCAAACTTAAGATTTATAAATAAATTTATTACTTGATTTGTGCCAATTGCTTCTGATCGTCAGGATTTTCATCAAAAGCATTCAAATTGTATTTTTTGATAATAGCCAATACCTGCGATGCCCATTTATGACTGCTGCAATAGCCGCTGCGCTGTATTCCCTTTGCCCAGGCTGTGTAATCATAGTGGGTAAGGGTTTCGGAAAGATGGCTGAATTGCCTGCGTTCGGTCATGATCCGGGCAAAATCCTGGAAAGAATCCATTACCGAATCATATCTCCTATAGTATGTTTTTACCTTTTTGTTGTTATTGTAATAAACGTGGGCATCATATCCTTTTACGCCAAACTGGTTGTTCAGCTTTTTAGCGATGTTGCTGTTGCCGTTTGCCGACTCATGCATGGCTACTGCCAGGATGATACTTGCAGGCACCCCGCTCTCGTGCATAATGCGGACAGCGTTGTCTTTAAATTTTTCAATATAAGATTGAGAGGTGTTTTGCGCCGAAACGGCGAATGATGATACTAACAGGATGGCAATCAGTATAAATTTCTTCATAATTTTATTTTTTTCTAATGATCATCACACCGTCGCGAACCGGGAGTATTAGTTTTTCAACCCGTGTGTCGCCGGCTATTTGATCATTAAGTTCCCGGATCGATCGGGTGTCTGGATCGCTTTCGCTGCCGTAAACCTTCCCTTTCCACAAAACATTGTCAATTATAATTAGTCCGCCTGACCGTACTTTGTCAAATATTAACTGAAAATAGTGTAAATTATTCTTTTTATCTGCATCAATAAAAACAATATCGAAATTATTCTCTTCAATTTCTACGATAATCTGCGACGCATGGCCGAAGTATTGCCTGACTTTTTTATCCACATCTGTGGATTTGAAATGTTGGGCCAACATATCCTCCAGCTCCGTATTCACTTCTATCGTATGGATAATCCCGCCTTCTACCAGCCCTTCTGCCAGGCAAACGGTAGCATACCCGGTAAATGTACCTATCTCCAGGATACTCTTTGGCTGCATCATTTTGCTCAGCATACTCAGTAACCGGCCCTGGTAATGGCCCGATAACATGTGTGGCTGCAACACCTTCAAATAGGTCTCGCGGTTGATCTTTTGCAGTTCCGTTGGCTCCGGGTCGCAATGATCTTCCAGGTACATTTGAAGGTCATGGGGTAGAATCTCCATGGCGGCAAACTTAAGAAAATTTAATTAATGCGATTTTTGGAGGTAGGATTGTAGTAATATCACAGCAGAAATGGTATCCACCAACTCCTTATTTTGTCTTGCTTTTTTACTCATTCCACTTTGCGCGATGGTGGCCGATGCCATCTTGGAGGTAAAGCGCTCGTCCAACATTTCGATGGGAACATCCGGGAAGGTTTTCTTCAATAAATTCACGAACCCTTTAACATGGATAGCCGATTGAGAGGGGGTATTATCCATCTGCTTCGGTTCGCCTACTACAAACCGTTCTACCTGCTCGGTTTGCAAGTATTTTTTCAGGTAGTCGATAATATCTTTCGGATGTATCGTATCCAGACCGGTCGCGATGATCTGCATAGGGTCGGTCACAGCTATGCCGATGCGCTTGGTCCCGTAATCGAAGGCCATTACTCTCATATAAATGTGCAGATATGCTTATGTGCAAATGTGCAGATTATTTGCCATTAAGTATAAAACATCACAACTATGTCAACGTCTCATATCTCACTTCTCAAATCTAATTCTTATTTTGCACCAAATGCAGTTTAAACACATAGCGGGGCAAGCGGCTGTTAAGCAAAGGCTTATTAATACGGTTAACGATAATCGTGTTAGTCATGCACAGTTATTCCTGGGGCCCGAGGGTTCCGGAAGCCTGGCGTTGGCCATTGCTTACGCCCAATATTTATGCTGCGAGGATAAACAGCCGGATGATTCCTGCGGAGTTTGCTCAGCCTGCCGCAAGTATCAGAAGCTGATGCACCCCGACTTACATTTTTCGTACCCGTTTTTTGCGAAAGATAAAAATGATACGGCGCTCACCTTTATCGAGCAATGGCGCGAAGCCCTGCTGGCAAATCCTTATCTGAGCCTGGACATCTGGCGCAGTTACCTGGATGCAGAAAACAAACAGGCCAATATCAATATTGCCGAATGCCACCAGATCATAAAAAAATTAAGCTTTAAGCCTTTTGAATCTGTCTACAAAATACTGATCCTGTGGCTGCCCGAATATTTGGATAAGGAAGGTAACTCCCTGCTTAAAATTATTGAGGAGCCGCAACCTAATACTTTGTTTCTGTTGGTAGCCCAAAACCAGGACCAGATATTAAATACTATCCTGTCGCGTACGCAACTGGTAAAAATCCCGGCTCTGACTTATGACGAGATCAAAGAAGAGTTGATGCAAAACCATCATCAAACGGAATTTGCCGCAGCCGAAATTGCTTACTTAAGCAACGGCAACCTGACCGAGGCTTTGGCGATGCTGCAACAGGAAAATAAAAGCTATCATACTTTATTTGTGCAGTGGTTGCGCCTCTGCTTTGGCAACAAAGGCCCCGAAGCGGTGGCTTTTGTGGAGCAGGCCGCAAAGATGGGACGCGAAAATCAAAAGAACTTTTTGCGCTACGGCATCAGCTTTATCAGGGAGTGCTGCCTGCTGAGGGCCGGGGCTGGTTCATTGGTTCACCTGCCTGCGCAGGAGCTGGAAACAGCGCAAAAAATGACAAATGTAATGAATACCGCCATGGCACAAGCCATAAGTACGGAGTTGGAAAAAGCACATTATCATGTAGAGCGAAATGCAAATCCGAAAATCTTATTTTTAGATGTATCTTTACAAATTATTAAAATTTTAAATTTTAAAACGCTCCCGCAGGGGACTCATTATATACCGGATTAAATTATGGGATGTGGAAGTTGCTCATCGGGTGGATGTACACCCGCGGGCTGTAAAAGTAACGGCTCATGCCTTACCAATGGCTGCAGCAAATTAGATGTTTACGACTGGCTGTCGAATATGGACATGCCGGCAAATTATAGGCCCTTTTCTATTATTGAGGTGAAATTTAAAGGTTCGCGCAAGGACTTTTTTATCAATACCGACAATATTTATTTAGAGGCCGGCGAACTGGTTGTGGTTGAAACTGCAACCGGCGGTTTCGACGTGGGCCACGTATCCGTAACCGGAGAACTGGTGCGGATGCAAATGGTAAAACGCCACGTAACCGAAGCCGATGTAGCTAAAAAAGTTTATCGCAAAGCCACCCCGGCCGATGTGGACAAATGGAAAGCGGCCAAAGAGCTGGAATGGGAAACCATGCATAAAACACGCAAAATGGCGCTGGAGCTTGGCCTATCCATGAAGATCAGTGATGTAGATTACCAGGGTGATAAAACCAAAGCTACCTTTTATTATACAGCCGAGGGCCGCGTCGATTTTCGCGAATTGATCAAAAAAATGGCCGAGGCTTTCAGGATAAGGATCGAGATGCGGCAGATCGGCATGCGGCAGGAAGCCAGCCGCCTGGGCGGTATCGGCTCTTGCGGGCGCGAGTTGTGCTGCTCTACCTGGTTAACGGATTTTAAAACAGTATCCACTTCGGCAGCGAGATATCAGAATCTTTCTTTAAACACATTAAAACTGGCCGGCCAATGCGGTAAGTTAAAATGCTGCTTAAACTATGAGCTGGATACCTATATGGATGCGCTGAAACACATTCCGGATAATGTGAATATATTGAGGACCGAAAAAGGCGATGCCCGTTTGCAAAAAACGGATATCTTTAAAAAGCTGATGTGGTTTAGCTATCCTATGGAAGATTCATGGGTGCCATTGGAGTTAGACCGTGTAAAAGAGATACAAAAGCAGAACAAAGAAGGCATTATTCCACCAGACCTGGGTGAAATTGTTGAGATAGAAAGCAAACCGGCAAAAGCACTGGATTACGAAAATGTAGTTGGCCAGGACAGCCTTACCCGTTTGGACGAGCGTAACCGCAACAAAAAGAAAAACAAAAACCGCAATAAAAACCAGGGCAATAAAGCCCCTCAGGGTGCGGTTGCACCCCAACAGGTAAAAGAGCAAAAACCAGCAGAAGCTAACAATACCAATGGTCAGAATAATAAGAACCGCAACAACCGCCGTTTCAAACCCAACAGGAATAACCGGAACGATCAGAATAAGGGAGGGAATGAAAGCGGCTCGTAACCTGTTTCTTGTTGCATTGCCCACACTGGTGATGCTTTTTTTAAACGGGTGTACAGACCCCAATGCCATTATCGATCAAAACACCCTGATCGACAATCATAATTGGTCGTACGCCAATCGGGTAAAAACTTCTGTCAAGATTGATGATCCTTCCATCCCATACAACCTGTATATCAATCTGCGGGTAACGGGGGAGTATAAATACTCCAATATTTTTGTGCTTTTACATAAAAACGGCCCTAAACTAAAGGGCGTAACCCGGTTCGAGATCAAGCTGGCAAACCTGGACGGCGAGTGGCTGGGTCAGGGATCGGGCAACCTATACAGCTTCCAGGTGCCTATCATGACCGATTTTAAATTCCCAGAAAAAGGCACCTATACTTTCGATATCGAGCAAAACATGCGCGACAACCCGCTTCACGAGGTAAATGACGTGGGCATGCGGGTTGAAAAAGCTAAATAATTTTTATTAAAACCGAAATAGTTAACAGCTGTTCTTAATATAATGAGGAAACAGTTGTTGATATTGTGTGCGTTTATTTCGTTTTCGGTTATTGCCTGCAACGGCAGGCCGGACAATGCAGACAGTGGTTCTACAGGAACAACTGCCGGTGGCGGTTCAGTTGCACATACAGATAGTATTAAAAAGATTGGTTCAAGTGGAAGTGGAAATATACCAGGGACTGCTGATACAACCAAACCTGTCAATTCCATTGCCTTCCCCGCCGATTCGGCTAAGCAGAAAAAACCCTGATATCAAAATAATTTACCATCACTCTGCTAAATTTCCTACCTTCGTTTTGCTAATATTTTTATCAAAATGAATGCGGTTATCCTTGTCGTTTCTATTGTTATACTTCTAATTGCTGTCGTACTTTTCCTAAAAAAGCCCAAAAGTAACAATGGTATTGTAGAAGAAGATTTGCTCCGTTTGCGCGAAGAAAACAGCCGTCTGCAAATCACTTTGGCTAAGGCCGAGGAACGTGCTTCGGGTTTGATTTTGGAAAGGGATAAAGCCGATAAATTATTACAGGATGAGCGCATACGGTATGACCAGGCTGTTACCAATCTGAACTCGGAATTGCTTCTCGAAAAAAACCGTATGGCCAAAGCCGAAGAGGCTTTTAAAGCACAGCGGGAGCGTCTATCGGAACAGGAAAGGTCCATACAGGAAATACAGCAAAAATTTCAGCTCGAGTTTCAAAATATCGCCAATAAATTGCTGGACGAAAAATCACAAAAATTTGTTGAAACGAATAAAATCCACCTGGATATCCTGCTCAATCCGCTAAAGGAAAATATCAAAGCCTTTGAGGAAAAGGTTGACAAAGTGTATAACATGGAGGCAGCGGAAAGGAATACGTTGAAAGGAGTAATATCTCAGCTGATGGAATTGAATAAGCTGATCAGCAGTGAGGCCCAAAACCTGACCAAAGCCTTAAAAGGTGATAGCAAGAAACAAGGTAACTGGGGAGAGGTGATCCTGGAGCGGGTACTGGAGCGTTCCGGTTTGGTGAAAGACCGTGAATACCGTATGCAAGCCAGTTTGATTTCTGCTGACGGAAGCCGCTTACAGCCCGACGTGATCATTGACCTGCCGGATGAAAAGCATCTTATAATAGACGCAAAGGTCTCGTTAATTGCTTATGAGCGCCTGGTAAATTGCGAAAGCGAAGAGGAGCGTAAACTCTATTCAAAGGCTCATGTGGAATCCATCAGAAGCCATGTAAATGGATTATCCGGCAAAAACTATCACGACCTGTACCAGATCAATTCACCCGACTTTGTGCTGCTCTTTATCCCGATCGAATCATCCTTTAGCTTTGCTGTACAACTCGATGCCGAACTATTCAGCGATGCCTGGGATAAACGGGTGGTGATCGTGAGCCCATCCACATTATTGGCTACTTTGCGTACCATATCCAGCATATGGAAACAGGAGCGCCAAAACCGCAATGTGCTCGAAATTGCCCGCCTGAGTGGCGCCATGTATGATAAATTTGTGGGCTTTGTAGGCGATATGGAAAATATCGGCAAAAACATTAAACAAAGCCAGGCCGCCTATGACAGTGCCATCAACAAGCTAACCGAAGGTAACGGTAACCTTACTAAAACTGCCGAAAAAATAAAAGGCCTTGGTGCCAAGGCCAATAAACAATTGGATCAGAAATTTATTGAGGGTGAATAACCCCTTAATTTATAGTACAGCTATATTTCGATACGACAGCCGCGGTACCATCCACATTTATTTTTGGTGATGTTACCTTAAGTTTAATAGTTAAGCTCCCTTCTTTTGACAGCGGGAAATTATCTTTTATGCTGTAAACCATTTTACCGGTACCCGTTCCGCTCATATCAACAGTTACGTTCTTGATCTGGAAATTCATTTTGAAATTCGGGATCATATCAAAATACGCTTTTCCGTCCGAAATGCTAACCAGCTTGTACGTAACACCTGCATCTATCTGGATGTTATTATTTCCGGTTTTATCTAACGGTATTGTCATTGGTGAACCCTGAGTAAAGGTGTCTCCCGGTTTTAATGGTTTATCCGGAAATTGGATTTGTTTTTGGACCATATTCATCATCTGCTGCATCTTCTTCTGAGCAGTATCTGTCACTGCTTTACCATCAGCAGAATCGATCTTTATTTTCCAGTCCTGGCTAATATGACCTGATAGTTTGATGTCCTTTTCAGTTGCTTTTGGCGGAATAGGTATTTGTTTGCCATTGGCCGTAACTGAAATATTGCTGAGCTTATAGTCCATATTCATCGGCATGGAGTTGTCTGCTCCTAATGCACCCGTCTTAAGAAATCCGCCCAGGCCAATCGAAAGATCTGCATTTACAGGCTGCGTTATCCCTTGCTCCTTCAGCTTATCAATAATCTGCTGGTCTCCGGTAACGTTAACATTCAGTTTTACATCAGCACTAATGGTTGATTGATAGTTATGATTGGGCAGGTATTTTATTTTAAATACCACACCCCTTTGCGCTTTCAATTGGGTTAACGACAAGCACATTAGTGCCAGTAAAAGTGTTTTTTTCATGGTTTTTGTGAATATGTTTTAAATTTAGGTAAAATATCAGCTTTTAAAAGCATTCCAGCCTTGCGCCTTAATAGCGTGCACCACACCTGATTTGGTAACCAGGTTACACCCAGCCGACCGTTCTGTTATATGGCCTATGATGGAAATATCCATCTGTAATTTTATTTTCTCGTAATCAGCCTGTTTGATGGTAAATAACAACTCATAATCCTCACCCCCACTGAGAGCACAAACTGTAGGATCAAGGTTAAACTCCCTCGCAGTTTCATAGGTCATCGGATCAAGCGGAATTTTATCTTCATAAATATTGCACCCTTTATCGCTTTGTTTACAGATGTGCAATATCTCTGATGCCAACCCATCCGAAATATCGATCATCGCCGTAGGTTTAACACCTATATCCTTTAGTAATTCTACAATATCTTTCCGGGATTCGGGTTTAAGCTGGCGTTCAATGATATAATCTTTCCCCTCCAGGTCGGGCTGAATGTTCGGGTTCTCAATATAAACCAGCTTCTCGCGTTCCAGCAATTGCAAACCAACATAAGCCCCGCCCAAATCACCGGAAACACATATCAAATCTCCTTCTTGTGCAGTATTTCTATAGGTGATATCCTTTTCATCAGCATACCCTATAGAGGTAACGCTAATCACCAGGCCTTGTCTTGATGAAGTAGTATCCCCGCCAACCAGGTCCACATTATATTTTTCACAGGCCAGGTAAATGCCCTCATATAATTCCTCAACAGCCTCTAACGGAAATTTACTGGATATACCAATAGATACGGTTACCTGTGCAGCCATCCCGTTCATCGCATAAATATCACTCAGGTTTACCTGCACTGCCTTATATCCCAAATGCTTCAACGGGGTATAGGCAAGGTCAAAATGAATACCCTCCAGCAACATATCTGTTGATATTAACGCTTTTTTACCTTCAAAATCAATCACCGCGGCATCATCGCCAATACCTTTTATAGTACTTGTATTTTTTATTTTGATCTGTTTGGTCAGATGATCTATTAAACCAAATTCACCCAACTGTTCAATATTAGTTCTTTCCTGGTTCTCAAACATTTCCTGCTATTTAAAACTTAGTCTGCAAAAATACAAAAGCTAATCTCAAATAGCTGTTAACCTAATTTTATTTTAAGAACTGTGATTAGGCACCTTAAATTAACCATTGGTTAATATTGTGATTTATTAATGGTATAATAATAATTAATAAACAATATAATTAATTATTATATTGAGTTTTAGTACTTAAACCATAATTTATGAAAAATATCAAAACTTACCTAAAACCCTTTGTGGCCTTTGCCATAACCACTGTTTTCCTGGTTTCTTGCAGCAAAACCAGCAATCTTAATCCACAGGTCTCTACCATTCCTCAGGCTAACAAAATGGTGAGTACCCTTAACTTAACCTCTGTTTCTGAGGCAGAAGATTTTGAAGTCGGGACAACAAGTCCAAAAACCGCTTATGATGTATCGCCAACCGGGTCAAGCAGCGGCGACAATGTTACTTTACAAGGTAACTCGTGGAACATGTATGATGCATTGATCGGTAATTTGAGTGGCGACCTGAAAGATGGCGCATGGTCGGCCCGTATACGCAATACAGGCAAAATAACTATGTTATTTGATGTTACTACCGGTATAAGCACAGTTACCGTTAAACATGGCACATATGGTTCTGACGCCGCAAGCCAGTGGGGTTTATGGTATTCAACAAATGGGGGTAGCACCTGGACCCAAAGCGGATCCAATGTAACTACTACATCAACTTTACAAACACAAACATTTACTTTAAACATTACCGGTACAGCACGTTTGGAAATACGGAAGCTTACAGGCTCAAGTAACCGTATTAATATTGATGATATTACCATCAATGATAATACCAGTGGTGGCGGAGGCGGTGGTACCGTATTGACCGGAAAAAAATTCCTTTTCGATGCCACTAAATATGAAAATTCGGGCAGTGCAGATTGGCAAATAGATGCGGATGGTACAGAAAGCGTTCCTATTTATACAGGGGGTACAACCGTTGAAGATAAAGCACAGCGCACACCAACACCATCCTATACAGGTATCACCTCAACTACATCCGAAACCTATTGGAAAGGTGCTTCATCTGCATGGGCGGTATCCCTGGTAAAATTAGGCGAGCTGGTTGAAACTTTACCTGAGGGAACTTCAATCACTTATGGCGATAGTTCAAATCCACAGGACCTGAGCAATTATGATGTATATGTAGTTATCGAACCAAACAGGTTATTTACAGCATCAGAAAAAACGGCTATTATGAACTTTGTTTCTCATGGCGGTGGTTTAATGATGGTTGCCGATCACACCGCTGCTACAACCGGAGGTACCGATTCTAATGGCTACAATCCATCAGACAGGGACGGTGATGGCTATGACTCTCCGAGAGTATGGAATGACCTGATGACCAATAATGGTATCAATAATAACAAGCCCTTCGGTTTTAATATCGATTACATAGACATTAATGAACAGCCAACAAGTAATGTTTACGCGGGCACCAATGCCGATGCCCAGAAAGTATTACATGGTGCTGAAGGTACGGCTTCAAAACTTTCTTTTTATGATGGAACGACTGCAACATTATATCCCGCGAATAATTCAACCGTACAGGGTTTATTCTGGAGAAGCAGCAGTACAAACGGCGGTAATACCGGGGTAATGGCCTTATTGGCAAGTTATGGCTCAGGACGCGTTGTATTTATTGGTGACAGTTCACCTGCCGATGACGGTACAGGTGATACCAATGATAACCTAATCAACGGCTGGTCAGGCGATTCACCATCAGGCTTTACGTCACATCCTGCATTCCATTTAAATGCTTCTTTGTGGTTAGCTAAAGCTCAGTAAGAGTACACTGATTTTATTTAGGATTACACCGGTTAGTTAAAATAATTAACCGGTGTAATCATTTTTTACAGTCCCAATTTTGCTGATATTTCCAACATCCTTTCAATAGGTTTTACCGCTCTTTTTATAATATCCGCAGGTACTGTTACTTCCGGCAATTCATTCTTCATGCACAGGTACAATTTTTCCAGTGTATTCCTTTTCATATGCGGACAATCATTACAAGCACAATTGTTATTTGGAGGAGCAGGTATAAAAACTTTATCCGGGTTCTCCTTTTGCATCTGGTGTATAATACCTGATTCCGTAGCTACTATAAATTCCTTTTCAGAACTTTTTGTAGCGTATTTCAACAAACCTGTTGTTGAGCCTATGTAATCAGCCATTTTTAATATAACATCCTCGCATTCGGGGTGTGCCAGTAATTTAGCATTCGGATAGCGTTCCTTCAGTTTGGTTATTTTCTCTCTCGAAAATATCTCGTGCACCATACAGGCGCCATTCCACAAAACCAAATCCCTTCCAGTTTTTTTAGCTACATAAGCGCCCAGGTTTTTATCCGGTCCGAAAATGATCTTCTGATCTTTCGGTAAGCTTTCCACTATCCCGATGGCATTGCTCGATGTGCAAACTATATCGCTCAATGCTTTCAACTCGGCCGTACAATTCACATAAGTGATCACCAAATGATCAGGGTAGTTTTCTTTAAACTTCCTGAACAAATGCGGCGGACAGCTGTCTGCTAAAGAACATCCTGCCTTCAAGTCGGGTAAAAGGACCTTTTTTTCTGGCGATAGTATCTTTGCAGTTTCAGCCATGAAGTGCACACCGGCAAATACAATGATATCCGCATCTGTTTTGGCAGCTTGCTGGGATAATCCCAAACTGTCGCCAATATAGTCAGCAATATCCTGTATGTCCGGCTCCTGGTAATAGTGAGCCAAAACGACAGCATTTTTTTCCTTTTTTAATTTTTCGATTTCCTCAAAAAGATCGAGAGTCGGATCTATCCATTCCTCCACAAATCCTTTGAGGTTTATTTCTGCTAAGGTATCCATTTCAACAATTCAAATAATAACAATCATTTTTTATTAAAAGAAAAAGCTATTGTTATTGGTGTGTTAGTTCTGTGTAAAAGTAATGGTGTAAAGTATACAAAAGGTTAGTTTTACATTTTTATTAACAAAAAAACACCATTCTTTGTACTATATTAAATTGATTTAAAGAGGTGTATATTTCTTCAAGTTTTATTTTAAAACGTTTTTTGTTAATAATTACAGCGGGTATAAAATGTTAATTAACTCCTTAATTGGTCTCAAAATTACTTCAAAGATTATTGATAAAAGACGTTAAACCCGGGGTTATCCACTACTTAATAATTTATTCTTTTTTTACTTACACAAAATTAACACGTTTTAAGGTGCTTTCTAACATAAGCACTATTTTTACACAATATTATACATCTATATGACGAGAACAGCGGATTTTTTGGTGATAGGTTCAGGTATTGCCGGATTGAGTTTTGCACTAAAGGCGGCGAAGCATGGTAAGGTTCTGATAGTTACAAAATCAAATGAAGACGAGTCTAACACTAAGTATGCACAGGGTGGTGTTGCAGTGGTTGTGGATAAAAAAGAGGATTCTTTTGAAAAGCATATTGAAGACACTTTAGTAGCTGGTGACGACTTGTGTGATAAAGAAACGGTTGATATTGTAGTAACGGAAGGACCAGAACGAATCAGGGAAATTATTGACTATGGAACCAATTTTGATAAGACAAACGAGGGTATGTTTGACCTTGCAAAAGAAGGCGGACATTCAGAATTTCGGGTACTACATTATAAAGATATAACAGGCTGGGAGATCGAAAGATCATTACTCGATCAGATACACCAGAATCCTAATATTACTATTTTAACTCATTATTTCGCTGTAGATCTGATCACCCAGCATCATTTGGGAGAGTTTGTAGATAAATCCACCAATGATATTCAATGTTATGGGGTTTATGTATTGAATACTTTAAATGGTCATGTTGAAAAGATACTCTCCAAAGTTACAGTAATGGCTTCCGGTGGTGCCGGACATATTTATTCCATCACCACCAATCCTACAATTGCTACAGGTGATGGTGTAGCTATGGTTTATCGTGCTAAAGGAAAGGTAAGGAATATGGAATTTATCCAGTTCCATCCAACCGCTTTGTATAACCCTGGTGAATACCCTTCATTTTTAATATCAGAGGCTGTACGGGGCTTTGGTGGTATTTTGAAGCGTACCAATGGCGAGGAATTTATGCAGGAATATGATGAACGTAAATCATTGGCTCCGAGAGATATTGTTGCACGTGCTATAGACGCCGAGATAAAAAAATCAGGTGAAGATTATGTTTATCTGGATATTCGTCACAGAGATAAAAAGGATATACTGGCTCATTTCCCTAATATTTATGCGAAATGCCTGGATATTGGTATTGATATGACTAAAGATATGATACCAGTTGCCCCGGCCTGTCACTACATGTGCGGCGGGATAATGGTAGATCATTCAGGCAGATCGTCTATTATGCGTTTATATGCCTGTGGAGAATGCTCATCAACTGGCTTACATGGTGCTAATCGACTGGCTTCCAATTCTTTATTAGAGGCATTGGTATTTGCGCATCGTATTTATGAAGATGCTATTGCGCAATTCAATAATAATGTGATACCTGGTAATATTCCTGATTGGAATGAGCATGGTGTACAGTTATCTAATGAGGACATCCTGGTGACCCACAATGTGCGCGAAATGCAAAAGCTGATGAGTGACTATGTGGGCATTGTCCGTTCTGATTTCAGGCTCGACAGGGCCATGCGCCGTTTACATTTATTATATGAAGAAACAGAGGAGTTTTACAAAAAGACCAAGTTATCGGTTAAGCTTTGTGAGTTGCGTAATTTAATACAGGTATCTTATATTGTGGTGAAGTCGGCCGTACTGAGAAAGGAGAGCAGGGGATTGCATTATACAACGGATTACCCGGTTCATGCTGAAAAAGTGCATGATACGGTGTTTTGATGTATAAAGCTGCTTATTGTTCACGTTTACGCTTTTTGAGCGTCTTTTTAATAATCTGAACTTTTTATAGAATAATGATTTGATGACGTTTTTTTCAATTTTTAAAAAGAAGGCGGAACAAGGTATGATTCCGGCTGATAGTATTAAGGCAATCATTGACGGTATATTATTTGAAGGAGAGGCTTTTCTAAAATGGGGTTCAGATATTGAAACAGATAAGCTGTACATTAAGAAAGAATATCGTGCCGACCGGACGATTTATCACTGGGGTGAACGATATATACTAAACGGACTGAGATTATATTTTAAAACTATCTGTTGGAACCATAAGCAAAACGGTGAGACCAAATCGTTTGAATCAATTGATTTTTTA
>Ga0307510_10002119_pt1 | contig 22450 bp, 21 predicted proteins | sample 12_EM_MG_FD_207224 | JGI IMG/M metagenome (GOLD analysis project Ga0307510, IMG submission 207224) | Populus trichocarpa ectomycorrhiza microbial communities from riparian zone in the Pacific Northwest, United States - 12_EM | ecosystem: Host-associated > Plants > Roots > Unclassified | place...
GCACCGCCCTGTCGGTGTGAGAACGGTCAGAGCTTCTGGTAGGCGAACTTCCGGCCCGTACCGCCGTCGACCACGAGGGTCTGCCCGGTGATCCACCGGGAGAGGTCCGTGAGGAAGAACAGGATCGCCGACGCGATGTCGCTCGTCGTGCCCACCCGGCCGAGCGGCACCTGCTCGCCCGCCCTGTCGTAGTAGTCGGCCTCGGGGTGCCGCTCGGCGACACGCGGGGTCGCGGTCTGCCCGGGGGCGACGACGTTCACCCGTATGTCGGGGCCGAGTTCGAGCGCGGCCGTGGCGACCAGGTTGCCGAGGCCGGCCTTGGCGGCGCCGTAGACGGCGTGGTTGGGGGAGGACCGCAGGCCCGAGACGGAACCCACGAAGACCATCGACCCGCCCTCGGTCATGGCCCTCCCGCCGATCTGTAGCGCCAGGAAGGCGTGACGCAGGTTCAGGTCGAGGCCCCGGTGCCAGAGTTCGTCCGTGATCTCGCTGATCGGGCCCCAGTCCGAGATGCCGATGATGTCCGCGAGCCCGTGCACCGGGCCGAAGCGCTCGACGGCCTCCGCGACCACGCGCTCCACGTCCGCGCGGTTCGTCGCGTCGCCGGTGACGGCCAGGCCGTCGACCTCCTCGGCCACCGCCTTGGCGCGGACGGGGTCCGTGTCCACCACGGACACCCGCGCGCCGACGGCCGCGGCGGCCAGGCACGTCTGCCGTCCGATGCCCTGTCCGCCGCCGAGGACGAGGACGTGCCGGTCCGCCAGATCGAGCAACCCCCGGTAGTCGGGGGTGAGTTCGGTGATGCCCATCGTCGTTTCTCCCTCACGGTCGAGGAGCCGTCCGGACGACGCGTCCGGAAAGGTCGCGACGCTTTCTTGACGCCAGACGGAACAGGCTCGTTAACATAGTCAAATCAGTTAGGTAATTTAGATGAGTCCAGGCGGCGCGTCCATGGGCCCCGGTGCGAGCCGGGGCACGGAGACGGGGGCCCGACGCGACCGCGCCGACGCGCGGTTCTGCCCCCGCTGTCGATTGAAGAGGTGATCCCCGAATGATCCAGGTGCAGCCCGAGCGCTTCCTCCGAGGCACCCTGCCGGACCTGTCGTGGTCGGACGGCGGCTCGCGTCTTCCGCCGTCCGCCTGCCAGAAGCTGACGGCGGACACCGTGCGGGCCGCCCGCGTGCCGGCCGGACTGCATCTCGCCTTCACCGGTGCCGCGTCGACGATCACGCTCACGGTACGGACGGGGGCGCGGACGACCGTGCCCGCCCCCACCCTCGCCGAGGCGTTCGTCGTCCGCGTACCGGGAAGGCCCACCGTCACGGCCCCCCTGCCGGCAGGAGGCGGCACCGTCCGCGTCGAACTGCCCGACCGGGACCCGGCACAGATCGTGCGTGTGTTCCTTCCCGAGGCGGTCGGGACCACGATCGACGGCCTAGCCGCGGATGCCCTGCTGAACCCCGCCCCGCGTGGCCCGCTGTGGGTGGTGTATGGCGACTCCATCACCCAGGGCTGGTCGGTCGCGCAGCCGGGACTCGCCTGGCCCTCCCTCGTCGCCGACGAGTTCGGCCTCGACCTGGTCAACCTCGGTTTCGCCGGAGCGGCGCGCGGTGAACTCCCCGCCGCCGACGTCCTGGCCGCCTCGGGCGCGGCCGCCGTGGCCGTGGCCTGGGGCACCAACGCCTGGTCGTCGCTGCCGACCAGCGCCCCGCAGATCGCCGAGACGACGAGGCTCTTCCTGACCGCCGTACGCCAAGGACTCCCCGAGGCTCCCGTGACGGTCGTGAGCCCCATCGTGCGCCCCGACGCGGAGGACACGCCCAACCGCTTCGGGGCGCGCCTCACCGATCTGCGCGAAGCGCTGGAGAACGCGGTACGGGCCTTCACCGCGGACACCCGTGACGACCGGATCACCCTGGTCCCGGGCCTCGGCCTGGTGCCGGCCGGACAACTCGTCGACGGCATCCACCCGGGCGACGAGGGCCACCGCGCTCTCGCCGACGGGGTGACAGCTCACGTCGCCGCCGGGCTGGGGCCGCGTACGCGCCGTACGGAGGCCGGTGTCCGATGACCCCGACGGCAGAGCCCGGCACACCAGTGAACGCACCTGTACAGCACCGCCGTTCGCGGCGGAGAGGAGCGAGATGAATCCGGCGAACGTGTTTCGACTGGACGGCAGGGTCGCGATCGTCACCGGCGGCGGGAGCGGCATCGGGCGGGCGAGCGCCACCGTACTCGCCGCCGCAGGCGCCCGGGTCGTCGTCGCCGACCTCGACGAAGAGGCCGCCGAGGCGACCGTGACGGAAATCAAGGAGCAGGGTGGCGAGGGAGTGCCCCACGGGGTCGACGTCGCCGATCCGGCCGCCGTGAACGTACTGGTCGACGGGACGGTGTCCGGCCTCGGCCGCCTCGACATCCTCGTCAACAACGCCGGCATCATGATCCGCCGCCCCCTCGCGGAGATCCCGCCCGAGGAATTCGACCGCGTCCTGTCGGTCAACCTCAAGAGCGTCCTCTACGGCAGCCAGGCCGCGGCCCGCGTGATGGAGCCCGGGTCGAGCATCGTCAACACCCTCTCCACCATCATCGACTTCGCCACCGTGGGCACCGGCTCCTACGCCGCCGCCAAGAAGGGAGGCGAGGCGCTGACCCGGACGTTCGCCGTCGAACTGGGACCACGGGGCATCCGGGTCAACGGCGTCGCACCGGGCTGGACGGACTCGGGTATCACCCGGCAGCGCCATGTGGACGAGTCGGGTGAGTTCCAGCAGGACGGCTTCGACGAACTCGCCCGCAAGATGGCCTCCGCCTCCCCGCTGGGCGCGGTCGCCGAGCCGATCGACTCCGCCTACGCCGTCCTCTACCTCGCCTCGGAGGCGAGCCGCTTCGTCACCGGACACGTGATCCGGGTCAACGGCGGCGCCTCCATGGTCTGACGAACCGTCACGACGGTACCCACTTCGTGATGCAGAGCCGATGAAGTCCTCTCCGATGAGGGACCCGTTGGACGACCGGCAGGAGACGGCCGGCCGCCCAGGGATGCTCAGGAGGTCACAGTGTCCGAATCTCCGTCCAGCATGGTCGACAGGGTCGTCGTGATCCTCGGTGTGTTCGAGCGGTCCGCCGGGCCCCTCAACCTGGGGCAGATCAGCGCGTGCAGCGGTCTGCCGCGTTCCTCCGTCCACCGGATACTCCAGCAACTGGTCAACGCCCGCCTGCTCAGCAGGTACGACAACGAGTACCGGCTCGGACTGCGCATGTTCGAGATCGGCAGCCTGGTCACGCACCGGACCCGGATGGGCGAGGTCGCCAGGCCCCTGCTCCAGGAACTGCACGCCGCCACGGGGCACGTGGTCCACATGGCCGTGCTGGACCAGCAGGACATCGTCTACCTGGAGCGGGTCGGCGGGTCGTTCGCGAGCACCCTTCCGTCCAGGATCGGAGGCCGCCTCCCGGCTCACTGCACCGCGCTGGGCAAGGCGCTTCTCGCGTACTCCGCCAAGGAGGTCGTGGACGAGTACCTCTGGAGCGGTCTGTGCCGTCGTACGGCCGTGAGCATCAACACCCCGCAAGCCCTGGAAACGGCCCTCTCCAGGATCCGCAGCATCGGATACGCGACCGAGACGGGTGAGGCCGCGGCCTCGGTCGCCTGCGTCGCCGCCCCGGTCCTCGTCCTGGACCAGCCGGTCGCCGCCATCTCGGTCTGCGGCCCGCAGGACCGCATCCGGGTCGACGAGCTGAGGTTCCAGGTCCAGTGGATCGCCGCCGAGGCCGCCCGCAGGCTGATGGTCTCCTCCCGCCGCCAGCGGCCCCGCCCACGGCGGTTGATCACCGCTGTTCCGCTCAGCGGACACGCCGCGTCCGCCGAGCTGTCCGAGACAGGACGATGAACGCATGACGGACGAAGCGGAGAGGACCGCGGCACGGCGACGTCCGACGCTCTCCTCGCGGCCCGCCGACGAGGCGACTCACCAGGAAGCGGAAGGTACGCGGCATGGCGCATGAGGTTGTCCGACGAGTCGAGCAGTACGGGCCGAAACTGGCGGAACTGGCCGCAGGGAACGAGGAGTTGGGCAGGCTGAGCGACGAGACCGTCGGTCTGCTGCGCTCGGCCGGCGTGCTGCGCCTGCTCCAGGACACGAAGTTCGGCGGCTACGCGGCCCACCCCCGGGACTTCGCGGAGGCGGTCATGGCCGTCTCCCGCCACGACGGTGCCGCGGGCTGGGTCTGCGGTGTCGTCGGGGTCCACCCCTGGGAGGTGGCGCAGATGGATCCGCGCCTCTCCCAGGAGATCTGGGGCGCCGACCCCGAGACCTGGATCGCCTCGCCCTACATGCCGAACGGGATCGCCGAACCGGTGGACGACGGCTATGTCCTCTCCGGACGCTGGCCGTTCTCGTCGGGCACGGACCACTGCGACTGGGTCTTCCTGGGCGCGCTGGTGGGCGACGGCAAGGGGAGACCGGCTTCCCCGCCGACCGTGCTCCATGTGGTCCTGCCCCGGTCGTCGTACGAGATCATCGACGACTCCTGGGACGTGATCGGGCTGTCCGGCACGGGCAGCAAGGACGTCGTCGTCGACGGCGCGTTCGTCCCGCGCTACCGGACCGTGAACCAGGACGAGGTGTCGGCGGGCGAGGCGGCGCAACGCAACGGCGTCGCCGAGGCCCTCTACCGGCTGCCGTTCACCTCCATGTTCCCGCTCGGGATCACCTCGGCGGTCATCGGCATCTGCGAGGGCGCGCTCGACGTCCACCTGGCACTCCAGCGGGACCGGGTCGCCGTGACCGGAGTCCAGGTCCGCGACGACCCGTACGTGCTCTACGCGGCGGGGGAGGCGGCGGCGGAGATCGCCGCCTCCCGGGTGCAGCTGCTCGACGGCATCAGCCGGATCTACGACCAGGTCGTGGCCGGCGAGCCGGTGACGATCGAGGACCGCTCGAACGTCCGGCGCAACCAGGTGCGTTGCGCCTGGCGGGCCGTCTCGGCCCTCGACGAGATCTTCACCAGGTCCGGAGGGAACGTCATCCGGCGCGACAACCCGTTGCAGCGGTACTGGCGGGACGCGCACGTGGGCCTCGCGCACATGATCCACGTCCCGGGTGCGGCCTATCACGCCAACTCCGTGGCGCGGATGGGTCTTGAACTGCCGCCGCCGCTGCGCGTGATGATCTGACACCCCCGCCCCTGCGGCCGAGGAGGAACCACCCCATGCACTCCGCCGACGGTACGAAGCCTCCGTCTCCCCGTGACCCGAACCCCTCGGACGACCGGCGCCGCTTCCGGGAGGTGCTGGGAAACTTCCCCACGAGTGTCGTCGCCATCACCGCGGGAGGGCCCGGGGAGCGACCCGAGGGGATGATCGTCGGATCGTTCACCTCGGTCTCCCTCGACCCGCCGCTGGTGGCGTTCCTCGCGGACCGCTCGTCCAGCACCTTCCCGAGGATCCGCGCCGCCGGCCGCTACTGCGTCAACGCGCTGGCGGCCGATCAGGAGGCGGTGTGCCGGGCGATGGCGGCCAGGGGCGCCGACCGGTTCGCCGGCCTCGACTGGCAGCCGTCCCCGCTGGGCAACCCCGTCCTCGACGGCGTCGTCGCCTGGGTCGACTGCGTGATCGAGGACGTCCTGGAGATCGGCGACCACTACCTGGCCGTGGGAAGGGTCCACGACCTGCGTGTGCAGTCGGCCAAGACTCCACTGCTGTTCTTCCGCGGTGGCTACGGCGACTACTTCTCGCCGACGGCGATGGTGCTGGACCGGCTCGTCGGATGGTAGCGCCCGCCGGAGAGCGGGGGCCACCGTCCGACGAGCCGGTGCTCAGCCGACCGAGTCCGGCTCCCGCACGGTCACTTCGGCGAGTTCGATGCCCCGGGTCTGGAGGCCCTCCTCGATGAACGCCTTGAGGGAGTCCGCGTCGAGCACACAGGTGGCGCAGACGTCGTTCGAGCCCCGGGAGTAGTCGACGGTGAGACGGGACTGGTCGGGCGAGAACTCGGCGAGACGGATGGAACCGCCGTCCGGAGCGACCATCGGCTCCAGCAGGGTGAGCACTTCCTGGACGACGTCCTGGGCTTGCGGCATGGCCGGTCTCCTCTGTCCGTACTCCGCGTCGAGAGTGCCTGGCACCGCTCAACTGAGGCTGTAAATCGTAGCATTGAGTTAGCTGGTTGAGCGTCCCGACATCTTCATATCAGTTAACTGTTTTAGTAGAGTCGGCCCGCTAGGCGATGCTCATGGAGCCGCCGCAACCGTGCCGCCGCAGCTCTCCCAGGACGGAGAAAAGGCATGACGCAGATCTCGGCCGAGCCCGCTGATCTCGACAGGGCTCGGGCCAAGTACCGGGCCGAGCGGGACAAGCGCCTCGATCCCTCGCGCCGCGAGATCCTGGACCTCACGGGACGCGAGGAGTTGGTCGAGGACCCCTTCACGGACGTGGTGCCACGCGGGCCGCTGCACGACACCGTCGACGCGGTCGTCGTGGGAGGTGGCTTCGGCGGCCTCCTCGCCGCCGCGCATCTGCGCAAGGCCGGAGTCGACCGCATCCGCGTCGTCGAGAAGGCCGGAGACGTGGGCGGGGTCTGGTACTGGAACCGCTACCCCGGCGCGATGTGCGACGTCGAGTCCTATGTGTATCTCCCGATGCTGGAGGAACTGGGCTACATCCCCCGGCACCGCTACGCCTACGGCCCCGAGATCCTCGCCTACGCACAGAAGATGGCGGCACACTTCGAGCTCTACGAGCACGCGCTGTTCCACACCTCCGTGACCGGCCTGCGCTGGGACACGGCAGGCGCGAGGTGGAGTGTCCGGACCGACCGCGACGACGAGTTCGAGGCCCGCTACGTGGTGGTGGCCCACGGGTCCTTCACCTCCCTGAAGCTGCCGGCCATCGACGGCATCGACACCTTCGAGGGCCGGCTGTTCCACACCTCGCGGTGGGACTACGACTACACCGGCGGAGGTCCCGCCAGTCCGCTCGCCAGGCTCGGCGACAAGAGCGTCGGTGTCATAGGCACCGGTGCCACCGCGGTACAGATCGTCGCGCCGCTGGCCGAGTCGGCGAAGAAGCTCAGCGTGTTCCAGCGCACCCCGTCCACCGTCGGCGTCCGCGACAACCGCGAGACGGACCAGGAGTGGGCGAAGACCCTCGAACCCGGCTGGCAGAAGCGGCGGCGCGACAACTTCACCCTCGTCACCAACGGCGAGAAGATCACCGAGGATCTGGTGCAGGACGGCTGGACCGTCTTCTACCACGCGATGCTGAGCAGCGAGGGCTACGGCGACCTGAGTGCCGAAGAGCTGACCGAGCGAAGGGAGTTGACGGACCTTCAGCACATGGAGAACATCCGGACCCGTATCGACGCGGTCGTACGGGACCCCGGGACGGCCGAGGCGTTGAAGCCGTACTACCGCTACCAGTGCAAGCGCCCCTGCTTCCACGACGAGTACCTGCCCGCCTTCAACCGGCCCAACGTCCAACTCGTCGACACCCAGGGGCAGGGGGTCCAGCGGATCACCGCGAAGGGAGTCGTGGTCGACGGCGTCGAGTACCCCCTCGACTGCCTGGTCTTGGCCACCGGCTTCGACCAGGACTCGTCGTACGTCGACCGGATCGGCTTCGACGTCACCGGGCTCGACGGCATCACCCTCTCCCACAAGTGGGAGCACGGACCCGAGACCTTCCAGGGTGTGATGACCAGCGGATTCCCCAACTTCTTCTTCCTGCCGCCCAATTACACCCAGGGCACCGCCGCCGTGAACTTCGTCCACACCCTGGAGGAGACGGTCCGTCATGTCGCCTTCCTCGTCGGTGAGTTCGAGCGGCAGGGCGTCGTCGCGGACGTCACCCGGCGGGCCGAGGACGCGTACGTCCAGCGTGTCGTGGCCGGCTCCGGCCTCGCGCTGCTGGGCGGCGGTTCCTTCCTCAAGGACTGCACACCCGGACGCTGGAACAACGAGGGAGACCCCGAGGGGCGGCCCCGGAAGAACGTCAACTACCCGGGTACGTCGACCGCTTACTTCAGCATGCTGGAGGAGTGGCGCAGGCGCGGCGACCTCACCGACCTGAGCCTCACACCCCGGCCCGAACCTGCCGCCGTGCCCGCACCGTCCGACGACGCGAGGAGTACCCGATGACCGGCTCCGCCCCCGAGGCCCCTGTTCCGGGCACGCCGACCGCCCGCCGCTTCCAGGACAAGGTCGTCTTCATCACCGGAGCGGCCCGCGGACAGGGCCGCGCCGAGGCGGTGCGCTTCGCCGCGGAGGGCGCCGACATCATCGCGCTCGACATCTGCGAGGACCTGCCCACCACCAACTACCCCGGTGCGACCCCCGAGGACCTCGCAGAGACGGCACGCCTCGTCGAGAAACTCGGGCGGCGTGTGCGGACCCACAAGGCCGACGTACGCGACTTCCCGTCCCTGCGGGCGGCGTTGGAGGAGAGCGTCGCCGAACTGGGGCGCCTGGACGTGGTGGTGGCGAACGCCGGCATGACGACCGCCGGCCGCGCCTGGGAGATCGACCTGGAGCACTGGCAGGCGACCATCGACATCAATCTGACCGGCGCCTTCCACACGGTGAAGGCGGCCGTCCCGCTCATGATCGAGCAGGCCACCGGGGGCGCGATCGTCTTCACCAGCTCGGTGGCCGGCCTCCGGGGACTGCCCCTGCTCGCCGACTACGTGGCGGCCAAACACGGTGTCACCGGACTGGCCAAGACGCTGGCCAACGAACTGGGACCGCACCGGATCAGGGTCAACTCCGTGCACCCGCACGGCGTGGCCACCCAACTCGTCCCAGGAATCCGCGCGTTGATCGAGAACGACCCGGAGCTGGGGGCCTTCTACCAGGGCGTCCTGCCCGACGGCGTCAGCGAGCCCGAGGACATCGCGGCGGCCGTCGCCTGGATCGCCTCGGACGAGGCACGGCACATCACCGGAATCCAGCTTCCGGTGGACCTCGGCCGTACCAATCGCTGACCTGGCGCGATGGCGCAACGTCGGTGCCGGCCAAGGGAGTTCGGCCGCCCGGAACCCCGAGAAGCAACGAGGAGCCAGTGATGGCCACAGAGGAGGCAGTGATGGCCACAGGGGAGTCCTACGACGTCATCGTCGTCGGGTCCGGAGGGGGCGGGCTCGTCGGAGCCTACGTCGCCGCGTCGCGTGGTCTGCGCACGCTCGTCATCGAGAAGACGGACCGGGTCGGCGGCACCACCGCCTATTCCGGTGCGGGACTCTGGTATCCGGGCTCCGCGCCCATGAGGCGGGCAGGTGTGGAGGACAACGCCGACAACGACCGGACGTATCTGCGCAGCGTGGTGGACGACGCCACCAGAGAGCACCTCCAGGACGCCTATCTCGACGCCGGCCCGAAGCTGATCGACGAGCTCGAACAGAACCCCTGGTTCCAGTCGTTCGTCCACGGGCCCGTGCCCGACTACTTCGCGTCGAACCCCGGCTCCTCTCCCGGCGGACGGACGATCTTCCCTCCGGAGGTCGCCGTCGCCGACCTCGGTGAACACGCCGCGCTGGTACGGGACTCGATCCCCACCGAGCGCTGGGGCGTGGCCCCGGGCCCGGTGCTCGACGGTGGCCGTGCCCTCATCGGCAGGGCCCTGGTGGCCATCCTGGAGACGGGCAACGGCTCGCTCCGGATCAGTACCCGGCTGGAGAGCCTGGTCCTGGAGGCCGGCAGGGTGGTCGGCGTCACGGCATCGGCCGAGGGTGGCGAGCAGCTCACCTTCCGGGCCGAGCGCGGGGTCCTGCTCGCCGCCGGCGGCTTCGAACGCGACGCGGAACTGCGCAAGAAGCACCACCCCCTGCCGCTCGACGGCAGTTGGTCGAACGGCGCCCCCGGCAACACCGGCGACGCCCTCCGCGCCGGAGTCGCCGTGGGCGCGGACACCGACCTCCTGGACGAGGCGTGGTACGTGCCGGGTCTCGTCCATCCGGACGGCCTGCCGGTGTTCCACACCGGGACCCGCGGCGGCATCTGGGTCAACGGCGCGGGCGAACGCTTCGTGAACGAGACCCGCCCCTACGACCAGGCAGGCCACGAACTCGTCCGACTCCACGTGACCACAGGCGTGTCGCACATCCCCTGCCACTGGGTGTTCGACCAGCGGCAGCTCGACCGCGACGGCTTCGGGGGATCACCCGACGAACCGGTCCGCCCGGAATGGCTGCGGTCGGGCGCCCTGAAGAAGGCCGACAGCCTGGCGGCACTCGCCGGACTGATCGGGGTGCCGTACGAGCAACTGACCAAGACCGTCGAGGAGTTCAACGGCTACGCACACACCGGTGTGGACGAGCGATTCCACCGGGGCGAGACCCCGTGGGACCAGATGTACCAGCACATCGTGGGCTTCCCCGCCGGACCCGTGATGAACTACCCGGCCCCCGCCTCGCCGGACTGGCCCAACCCCCTGCTCCTGCCGCTCGACACCCCGCCGTACTACGCCGCGACCATCGTCCTGTCGGACATCGGCACCAAGGGCGGCCTGCGGACCGACGAGCACGCACGCCGTGCTGCGCCCGGACGGCGGACCGATAGCGGGGCTCTACGCGGCGGGAAACACGGCGGCGGCCATGTCGGGGCGGGCATACCCGGGCGCCGGAACCCCGATCGGCAGCAGCCTGGCCTTCTCGTACCGTGCGGTGCTCGACCTCGCGGGCGGGACGGCAGGCTGACTCCGGCGGTCAAGGGGGACCGGGACCGTGGTGCAGCCGGCTACACCACGGTCCCGGGAGTGGGCTCCCTCGTGGCGAGACGTGTTCTGCGGAACCGTTGAGCTCAGGCAGACGGCACATGCTTCCGAGCCGCCCGGCCACAACTTCTTGACCGAAAAGGAATGACCATGAAGGCAGCCGTGTACAACGGGATGTTGGACGTCGAGGTCGTCGAACTGGAGACGCCGACATGTGGACCCGGCGACGTACTGCTGAGGAATCTCTACAGCAGTGTGTGCGGCTCCGACGTCTCCGCGTACTTTCATGGTCCCCGTGCCCATCGGCTCACCCCCGGCAGCGAGTTCGGCCACGAGATGGTGTCCGAGGTGGTGGCCAAGGGCGTTGAGGTGACGGGACTGGAGGTGGGGGACCGGGTCTGCCCGTACCCGGTACTCGCCGCCGGGGACTCCTCCCGCGCCGCAACCCTGGGCGGGTTCTCGGAGTACCTTCTGGTCCCGAACTGCGAGGTGGGCAAGCAGGTCTACCTGGTCGACGAGCGGATCACCTCGAAGGAGGCCGCGTTGATCGAGCCGTTCACCGTCGCCACCCACGCCGCTCGCCGGGCGGGCCCGCACAAGGGCGAGACCGCGATCGTCCTGGGCGCGGGCACGATCGGCATGGGCGCGGCCATCGCGCTCACACACTTCGGCTGCTCGAAGGTGATGGTCGTCGACCTGTCCGACTTCCGGCTGGAGAAGGCGGCCGAACTGGGCTTCGAGACGTGCAACCCGTCCAAGGAGGACTTGGCGGCGAAGGCTGCCGAGGTGTTCGGTGAGGCGCGGGCCCTGAAGGGCACCACCGCCGATATGCACATCTTCATCGAGGCGACCGGCGTGGACGCCTTGATCGGCACCTACCAGGACATGGGCAAGATCTTCAGCAGGATGGTCGTGGTCGGCGTCCACCACGAGTCGGTGCCCGTGAATCTGTCGACCCTCGCCTACGCCCATCAGAGCCTGATCGGATCCGGCGGGTATTTTCCCGAGGACGTCGACACCGTGATGGAGGTGATGGCGGGCAAGGAGTTCGACATCGAGTCGATCGTCACGCACGAGTTTCCGCAGAGCGAGATCGTCCAGGCCATCAGGACCGCCGCCGATGTCGGTGAAGCGCTGAACGTGATGATCAAGTACTGAACCCCGTGCGCGAGTTGCACGGGCACCGGACGACACCAAGATCTCCAACGCCCGCGTTGATCTCCGAAGGGCCTAAAATATTCAACTATGCCAAGATCACCAGGGCACGGGCCGGGCTTCGAGATCAGGCGTCAGGAGATCATCGACAAGGCGGCCGCGTTGTTCGCGGACAAGGGCTACGCCGCCACCGGCATCGCCGAGGTCGGGGACGTCGTCGGTCTGGGCAGAGGCGCCCTGTACTACTACATGGGTTCCAAGGAGAACCTCCTCGTCGAGATCCAGGACCGGGTGATGCGCCCCATGCTGGCTTCCGCCCACCGGATCGCCACCCTGGAGGACGTGGATCCGGTGCTACGGCTGCGCATGCTGTCGCAGACGCTGCTGGAGAACATCCTGGCCCGACTCGATCACGTCCGGGTCTACGAGCACGACTACCGGAACCTGCGGGGGGCCAACCGCACACGGCTGTTGAACCAGCGCCGTGAGTTCGAGGAGATCGTCCAGCAGTTGCTCGTCGCCGCGATGGACGACGGTTCGTTCCGCAAACTCGACCCGAGACTGGCCACTCTTCAGTTCCTCAACCTGCACAATCACACCTACCAGTGGGTAAAGGTCGACGGCGCGTGGAACGCGCAGTACCTGTCGAGCGAGTACTGCACCACCTTCTTCCGAGGTCTGGGCAGCCCAGGACGGCGCTTCGACGACATCGAGGACCGCATGGTGGAGTACCTCGCCGTGAGAGAGTCCGCCGCTCCTGAACCGCTGCCACACGCCGGCATCGGCTGACCCGGGCCGTCCGGGACCGTCGTGGCCGACGAACAGGAGCCCGCCGGTGCCGCGGCCGGCGAGGATCATGCGGACGGGAGCCGCGAACAGGCCGGCGTGGGTACCGGGAGGCGACTCTCGCCGCGGATACCGACAGGCGACGTGTTGTGTCTTCCGCGCGCGGCCCGGTCGGACGAGCGGCTGGGTCTGCCGCGGGTCGCAGTACGTGAGCCGGGTGTGTCCGCTCCGCCGACTCTGTGTTGCGTTCTGAGCATTGCCCCGCCGTATCCGCGTCCGTTACCGTAACGGCGATTGATTCGCTGACCGATCGGTACAACCTCCGAAGTCCCGTGCCGGAGCGGGAGATTGCTCGACATCTGGAGGGGCTCTTGACTGAATCGACGAACGCCTCGGGCGAGGAACAGCCAGGCGCCGTACGTGATCGAGCGGGGGTCGCGTCCGCTCCGAACGAGGTCGACGTGCTGGTGATCGGAGCCGGCGCCACAGGTATCTACCAGCTCTGCCGCGCTCGCGAAGAGGGCTTCTCCTCGCTATTGCTGGAGGCCGGCCACGGAGTCGGTGGCATCTGGTACTGGAAACGCTCGTTCCAAGCGGCCTCCGATGGAGCACGAGTTGACGCCGGTCGCTCTTTCCCGGGGAAATGGTGGGAAGAACAGGCACGCTCCGAGGAGTTGCCTGGACCACCGGAGATCGGGCGCTGCCTGGGTCATCTGAACCACGTTGTCGACCGCTCCGGCGTACGTCGTGGAATGCGGTTCGGCGCCACCGTGAGGTCTGCGGTCTACGACGATCCTTCCGGGACATGGGGGGTGACGACCACCGACTCCGTCGAGTACCGCGCTCGCTTCCTCGTGGCCACCACGGGTGTCCTCTCGGCGCCGACGAAGAGAACGCGCGACTTCATCTGCATGCGAGTTGCGCTGATTGAAGCCGGTTTGGGTGGAACGCGGTATGTCACGTCGAAGAATGAATTCCCTCAGGGCGGACGCGAACGCGACGCAGTGGTCGACATGGAGAAGGGGCGACAGGCGCCACGCCCGAATGCCCGCAGCCTGGTCAGGGATCCTGAGACGGCCGAAGGACCCGACGACGTCGGTTTCGACACCGTTCGGGCGGCCGAGTCCGACGTCGACGACGACGTGTTGAAGAGGCTGGGGGTCCGGGGTCGGGAAGGGCTCAAGCTGAAGGGTTACTGGGCGGGCGGTCCCCGCACTTACCTTGGCGTGATGACCGCGGGATTCCCGAATTTCTTCTTTCCCGGCGGTCGTTACGACACCCTCCGCGACAACCCCCAGTGCGCTGGAGATCAGGTGGATATCGTCACCGGTGCTCTCGTGTACGCACGTGATCACGGACATGACGTCGTCGAGGTGGAACTCGCGGCGGAGGAGGAATGGACGAACCTGATGGAGAGCGGTGAGACCCGCCGGACGTACTCCTCCCCGAATGGGGCCGGGTGGTCCCGCCTGCGCGATATGGCCGTGGCCATTGAGGACTACGAGTACGCGGGGTTCATCTTTTCCAAGGCGGACAGAGCGGCCTGATCTCGCCTCGATATACCGGGCGCGGTGCTGGACGGTGGCTACTCGTTGATGGCCGGAGAATTCGGACGCGCGATCAGCGTGATGCCGACAGCCTTGGGTGCCTCGTCGTCGTATACGATCTCCGCGTTTGAGGGTGGCCATGGCCCGCTCGCCGAGGCAGCGGATCCTGGCGTGAGCGGTGTTGTGGCGGCGCTTCCATCGTTTGAGGCGGCAGCAGGGCTACGGCCGGCTCAGCAGGCGACGAGCCCATTCGAGGACCGGTCGGTCGACCATGCGGCCGTTCACCACGGTGACCGCTCCGTCGGCGGCCCGGTCGGCCGCCGCCCGGACGATCTCGCGGGCCTGTTCGCGTTCCGCGTCCGACGGAGTGAACACGCCGTTCACCGCCGGTACTTGACGGGGGTGGACGCACAGTTTGCCGGTGTAGCCGAGCGTCGCGGCCCGTTCGGCGTCGATCACCAGTGCACCCTCGTCGTGCAGCGCGGTCGTGACTCCGTCGAGCGGCGGTGCCACACCGGCCGCGGCCGACGCGAGCACCAGATGGGAGCGGGTGTACGCCAGCGCCGTCGAGTCGTCGGGGTCCACGCCGAGTTCGGCCGCCAGGTCGACGCTGCCGAAGCCGGCCCGGATCACGCCGGGCACCGCAAGGACGGCACGGGCATCCAGTACTCCGGCCGCGGTCTCCAGCAGCGGCACGACGGACGAGCCCGGGGGCAGCCGGGCCAGCAAGTCGGCGATCTGGTCCGGCCGTTCGGCCTTGGGCAGCATCACCGTGCGCGGGCGGTCCGCGAGGGCGGCCACGTCCCGGTCGTACCACGGGGTGGCGGGGGCGTTGATCCGTACGATGCCGGTGTTCCCGTCGGACAGCCAGGCGAGGACGTGGTCGCGGGCCTCGTCCTTGGTGTGGGGCGCCACGGCGTCCTCCAGGTCGAGGACGATGCCGTCGGCGCCCGCGGCGGCGGCTTTGGCGAACCGGTCCGGGCGGTGTCCCGGAACGAACAGCAGGGTCCGCGCGGAGGCGACCCGCCGCCGGTGGTCGGGCTCGTTCACCGGATGCCTCGCTTGTCCAGCCAGTCGAGGATCACCTGGAGCGCCTCGCGGTTGTTCCTCTCCAGCATCATGCCGTGCCCGTTGCCGTGGACGCCGTGGTCGGCGAGCCGCACGAGGTCGACGTCGCAGCCGGCCTGTTCCAGGAAGGCCACCAGATGCCCGTCGAAGAGCACGAACGGTGACGCCTCCGCGGTGACCACGGCGATCGGCATCCGGGACAGGTTCGCCAGCTTGCGGGCCGGCTCCTCCTGGAGGGTCATCGGAATGCCGCTGGCCGTGTCCTGGGTGAGCAGGCTCAGTTCGGAGGGGTCGGCGGCGGGAGGATTGTACGTCAGCGGGGCGGCTGTCAGGCCCCAGTCCAGGGAGAAGGCGCCCGGGCGGACGGCGAACGGGGGACCGACGGTCTCGACGGCGACCAGCGCTCTGACGAGTTCGGGCCGGGCGTCGGCGGAGAGGTACCCGGCCGGGCCGCCGGCCGAATGGCAGACGACGACTGCGGGGCCGATCCGGTCCAACAGCTCGGCCATGCGGGCCTGTTCCAGCGCGTGCATCGCCGCGGTGTCCGCGAGCATCGGGCCGGATCCCGCCATGGCCTGGCCGACCACCGGGTCGTCGGCCGTCCTGCCGCCGGGCCACTGAGTGTGGCCCCCGGCGAACGCCTCGGGTGCGAAGACGCCGAGATACGCCTCGGTCGGCATCATCGGGCCCATGGCGCCGAGCACGTCCGGATGGTGCGGTGACCTGCCGTGTCCGGGGCGGTCCACCACATAGACGGTGTAGCCCTCCCGTACCAGGTGCGCGGCCCATCCGGGGCGGCCGTCCGGGGTGCCCAGGTAGTCCAGGCCCTGGCCGCCGCCGCCGTGCACGAGCACCACCGGGTACGGCCGGCGCACCTCGGCGGGCGACTCCCACTCGACGTACATCTGACCGCGGGGAACGGTCCCGCCCCCGTCCTGGGTGGCCGGCTCCGCCCCCACCCAGAAGAACCCTCTGCGTGAAGTGATCGGTTCACTCACTGCGCACACCGCCCTGTCGTTCGCTGACCGAACATCTCGTAGGGTGAGGTTAGGGGTGTGGTGTTGGCGAGTCAATGAAATCGAAACGAAAGTGTTCGGTGAGCGCACAAACGTGCGCTACAGTGACACTCCACGGTTTCGGGATCCCTCCACTCCGCGTTGACCGGAAGGCATCTGCCATGACCGATCAAGCCCGTCAGGCCCACCGTCAGGGGCGTTTCTTCGAGGACTTCACGGCCGGTGACGTCTACCGGCACCCGCTGGGACGCACCATCAGCGAGGCGGACAACACCTGGTTCACGTTGCTGACGATGAACACGCACCAGGCGCACTTCAACGCCCACTACGCCGAGGGCACCCCGTACCGGAAGATCCTGGTCAACTCGGGCTTCACCATCGCGCTGGCGCTCGGTCAGACCGTCTCGGACATCAGCCAGAACGCGGTCGCCAACCTGGAGATGACCGACGTCAGGCTGCTCCACCCGGTCTTCGTCGGCGACACGCTGTACGCCGAATCGATCTGCACGGCCGTGCGCCCGTCGCGATCCCGCCCCGCAGTGGGAATCGTCACCACCCACACCCGGGCCCTGAACCAGGACGGCGAGGTCTGCCTCTCCTTCACCCGCTCGGTGATGGTCAACCGGCGTGACTCCCCGCACGCCGGCACTCCTTTCCCGGAGGCCAGGGGTGGCCCGATCGCCCTGCCGGAGACCGGAGGGGCCGCATGACCGCGACCCCCTTGCCCCTCGCGGGCCTGCGGATTCTCGCCGTCGAGCAGTACGGCGCCGGCCCGTTCGGCTCGCTCCACCTGGCCGACCTCGGGGCCGAGGTGATCAAGATCGAGGACCCGTCCGTCGGCGGTGACGTGGGCCGCGGCATCCCGCCCTTCGCCCGCGACGCCGACTCCCTCTTCTTCCAGTCCCTCAACCGCAACAAGCGCTCGATCGCCCTGGACCTGACGAACCCCGCGGGCCGGGAGGTCTTCGAGGAACTCGTCCGCCGCAGCGACGCCGTCTTCTCCAACCTGCGCGGCGACGTCCCGGCGAAGATCCGGATCACGTACGACGACCTCAAACACCTCAACCCGCGCGTCGTCTGCTGTTCGCTCAGCGGCTTCGGCATGCACGGCCCGCGCCGCGACCAGCCCGGCTACGACTACGTGCTCCAGGGCCTGGCCGGCTGGATGACGATGACCGGCGATCCAGAGGGGCCGCCGACCAAGTCCGGCCTCTCCCCGGTCGACTTCTCGGGCGGGATGGCCGCCGCGCTCGCCCTGCTCGCCGGGGTGCACGGCGCGCGCACGACCGGCACCGGCATGGACTGCGACGTCAGCCTCTACGACACCGCGATGTCGATGCTCAACTACCTAGCCGCCTGGCACCTCAACGCCGGATACGAACCCCGCCGCACCCCGCAGTCGGCGCACCCGAGCCTGGTGCCGTTCCAGAACTTCCGGACCGTCGACGGCTGGATCGTCATCGCCTGTCCGAAGGAGAAGTTCTGGCACCGGCTGCTGCACGTCCTCGGTGAGCCGTCCTGGGCGGGCGACCCCCGGTTCGCGTCGTTCGAGACCCGTCACGAGCACGCCGCCGACCTCGTCCCGCTCATCGAGAAGGAACTCTCCCGGCACGGCACCGACACCTGGGTGCGGTCGCTGGAGGCCGAGGGCGTCCCGTGCGCCCGCGTCAACACGGTCGCCGAGGCGCTGACCGAAGAGCACACCCTGGCAAGGGAGTTGATCGTGACCGCAGAGCACCCGGAGTGGGGCGAGGTGCGGCAGGTGCTCACGGCGGCCCGGGCCGGCACGGCGCGCGCCACCCACACCCGGGCCCCGAGGCTCGGTGAGGACACCGACGACGTACTGGCCGGACTGTGCGGCTATGACATGACGAAGCGTCAGGAGCTGGGCTCAGCAGGGGCGTTCGGCGCAGCCACCGCCACGGATGCGGACGTCGCCGCCACGGCAACGAAGGAATGAGAACCGCATGGACTTCACACTCAACGACGAGCAGCAGCAGTTCCGCCGCACCCTGCGCGACTTCGTCGACAAGGACATCGTCCCGGTCGCCCGCGAGTGGGAGCAGGGCGGACGCTACCCCGCCGAGATCGTCGAGACGATGAAAGAGATGGGCCTGTTCGGCCTGCTGGTCCCCGAGGAGTACGGCGGACTCGCGGTCGACCTGGTCTCCTTCGCCCTCGTCTTCGAGGAGATAGCCCGCGGCTGGATGGGCGTGGCCGGCATCCTCGGCAGCCACTCCCTCGCCACCTGGATGATCGCCAAGCACGGCACCGAGGACCAACGCGCCCGCTATCTCCCGGAGTTGGCCACCGGTGAGCGCCGTACCGGCATCGCCCTCACCGAGCCCGACGCGGGCAGCGACCTCCAGGGCATCACCACCCGCGCCCGCCTCGACGGCGACCACTACGTCGTCGACGGCACCAAGATGTGGATCACCAACGCCCGTTACGCGGACCCCATGCCGGTCCTCGTCAAGACCGACTCCACCGCCTCCCCGGCCCACCGGGGCATGAGCATCCTGCTCGTCGACGCGGACACCCCCGGCTACGAGGTCACCCGTGACCTGCCCAAGCTCGGCTACAACGGCCCCGAGACCTGCGAGATCGTCCTGACGGGCGTGCGGGTGCCGAAGGAGAACCTGCTCGGCGGCGTCGAGGGTCGCGGACTCCAACAAGCCCTGTCCGCACTGGAAGTGGGCCGGATCAACGTCGCCGCCCGCAGCGTCGGCATCGCCCAGCGCGCCTACGAGGAGGCGCTGGACTACTCCCGGCAGCGACGCGCCTTCGGCCGGCCCATCGCCGACTTCCAGGCGATCCAGCTGAAGATCGCCGACATGGCGACCGGCGTCCAGAGCGCCCGGCTGCTCACCTACTGGGCGGCGAGCCGCAAGGACGAGACGGAACGCGCCGACCTGGAGACCGGGATGGCCAAGCTGCACGCCTCCGAGGTCGCCGTCAGCGCCGCCCAGGAGGCCATGCGCGTGCACGGCGCGTACGGCTACTCCAAGGAGTACGAGGTCGAGCGCCTCTTCCGCGACTCGATGCTGATGAGCATCGGCGAGGGCACCAGCGACATCCTGCGCACGGTGATCGCGAAGAAGCTCGTCGCGGGCGACGGACGCGTCGGCTGACCTCTCCCGGCCGTCAGCGCACCGCCTCGATCACACCACTGAAGAAACGAGGTGAGGGCATGCCCACGCCCCCTCAGCAGAACCCCACCCCCGGCCCCCTGACCGGACTCCTCGTCGCCGACTTCTCCCGCATTCTCGCCGGCCCCTACGCCACCATGCTCCTGGCCGACCTCGGCGCGGAGGTCATCAAGGTCGAGAGTCCCGGCGGCGACGACACCCGGACCTGGATGCCGCCGGTCCGGGACGGGATCTCCACGTACTACCTCGCGGTCAACCGCAACAAGCGGTCCATCGCCCTTGACCTGCGCAAGCCCGAGGATCTCGCAGCGGCCCGTGAACTCGCCGCCCGCGCCGACGTGTTGATCGAGAACTTCAAGCCCGGCGGCCTGAAGCGGTTCGGTCTCGACCACGAGACGGTCAGCGCCGGCAACCCCGGCGTCGTCTACGCCTCGATCAGCGGCTTCGGCCCCGGTGCCGGTGCCGGGCTCCCCGGCTACGACCTGATGGTCCAGGCGATGTCGGGGCTGATGAGCCTCACCGGCGACCCGGACGGCTCCCCGTACCGCGCGGGCATCTCGGTGTTCGACGTGATGACCGGCCTGCACACGACCATCGGCATCCTTGCCGCGCTGCGCCACCGGGAGGCCACCGGCCAGGGCCAGCACATCGAACTCAACCTGCTGTCCTCCGCGCTGTCGGGCCTCGTCAACCACACGGGCGCGTACGCCGCCGCGGGCGTCGTCCCGTACCGCATGGGCAACGCGCACCCCAGCCTGTTCCCCTACGAGCCGCTGCCCACCGCCGACGGCGAACTCATCGTCATCGCGGGCAACGACGGCCAGTTCCGCAAGCTGTGCGAGGTGCTCGGCGTGCCCGAGCTGGTCGACGACCCGCGCTTCGCGCACAACCAGGACCGCACCGCGCACCGCGAGGAGCTGCGCCCGCTGCTGGTGGAGCGGCTCGCCAAGCGGACGAAGGACGAGTGGTTCCGCGAGCTGACCGGGGCCGGGGTCCCGTCCGCCCCGATCAACACGATCGACGGAGGCGTCGCCCTCGCCGACGAGCTGGGCCTGCGTCCACTCGTCGAAGCGGGCGAGGGCGAGACCGCCGTACCCGGCATCCGCAACCCCATCACCTTCTCCGCCACCCCACCGCGCTACGACCTGCCCCCGCCCGGCCTGGACGAGCACGGCGAGGAGATCCGCGCCTGGCTGCGGTCGGAGCGACCGCGCACGTCGACGCAGGAAAACACCCGAACGGAGCCCGACCGATGACCACCCCGGACGGCAACTACCCCACCTCGCTGGGCACTTCGGACACCGACACCATCCGGCTGCTCGGCCAGGACCTCACCGAGGACCTCATGGGCAAGGTCGGCTTCGGTGAACTGGCCTTCTGGCTGGTCACGTTGCGCCGCCCCACCCTCTCCGAGGTGCGGGTCTTCGAGGCGGTCCTGGTCGCCCTCGCCGACCACGGCTTCACCCCGACGGCGATCGCCGCCCGGCTGACGTACCTCAGCGCCCCCGAGTCGATCCAGGGCGCGCTCGCCTCCGGACTGCTCGGCGGCGGCTCCCGCTTCCTCGGGGTCACCGAGGACTGCGGCCGTTTCCTGGCCGACACGCTGGCCGCCGTCGACGGCCAACTGCCCGACAATGACGCGGACTTCGACGCTCTCGCCCTGGCCGCCGTCACCCGGGCCCGCGCCGAGCGACGGCTGGTGCCGGGCCTCGGACACCCGGTGCACAAGAAGGGCGACCCGCGTACGCCGGTCCTGCTGCGCATCGCCGAGGAGGAGGGCCTGCGCGGTCCTCACCTGCGGCTGTTCGAGGCGGTCGGCAGGGTCCACCCCCAAGTCCTGGGCCGCAGCCTCCCGTTGAACGGAGCCGGCGTCTGCGGCGCCGCCCTGGCCGACCTCGGCCTGCCGGTCGACCTGCTCCGCGGCTTCGCCCTCCTCGCCCGCACCGCCGGGCTGCTGGGCCACCTCGCCGAGGAACGCCGGCAGCCCGTCGCCTACGACGTGTACATGAGCGTCGACCGCAACGCCGCGTACGTCTCGCCCGACGCCCCTGCCTGAGACATCCGAACGAGAGGAGCCGCCATGGCCACCCTGGCCGCGGTCATCGCCTCCACCCACCACCCCTTCTACTACAAGGCCAGCACGGCCACCGGTGAGGACCGACCGCCGTACGCCGACGCCTGGGTCGCCAAGATCGAGGCGTTCCGCGAGACGCTCACGCGGGCCCGGCCCGACGTCCTCGTCATGGTGGGCTCCGACCACTTCCACCAGTTGTGGCTGGACAACATGCCGCAGTTCCTGGTCGGCAAGGCGCCCTTCTACGACGCCAACTGGTACAACGAGGAACGGGAGTTCGGCCTCCCGCGGATGCTGCTGCGCGGTCAGGAGGACCTCTCCGCGCACATCCTGCGGCACGGTCTCGACGCGGGCTTCGACCTCGCGTTCAGCAACGAGCTGCGGATCGACCACAGCATCACCTGCCCGATCGTCACGCTCCGCCCCGAGGCCGACCTGCCGATCGTGCCGATCTACACCAACATCTTCGCCCCGCCCCTCCCGCAGCCCTCCCGCTTCGTGCAACTCGGCAGGGCCATCCGGGAGTTGATCGAGTCCTGGCCCAGTCACCTCAGGGTCGCCGTGATCGGCACCGGACACCTCTCGCTCGAACTCGGCGGGCCGCGCCAGTTCGGCCCGCACGGCCCCGACCCCGAGTTCGACCACAAGGCGGTGCGCTGGATCGCCGACGGCGACATCGAGGGCTGCCTGTCCGAGGTGACCCTGGACAGCCTGTGGACACCGGGCAACGCCACCCACGGCTTCATGGACTTCATGCTGATGATGGGCGTCGCGGGCGAGGGCGTGAAGGCCGACCACGCCGACACCCTCGACCTGTTCCACACCATGGAGGCCTACTTCACCTGGTACCCGAACGGGCTCCCGGCCGACGTCACGGCGGTCGGCCTGACCGCGGCCGACCTCACGACGGGAGGTCGGGCATGAGCAAGTACCTGCTGAACAAGTTCCTC
>Ga0307510_10002120_pt1 | contig 22444 bp, 22 predicted proteins | sample 12_EM_MG_FD_207224 | JGI IMG/M metagenome (GOLD analysis project Ga0307510, IMG submission 207224) | Populus trichocarpa ectomycorrhiza microbial communities from riparian zone in the Pacific Northwest, United States - 12_EM | ecosystem: Host-associated > Plants > Roots > Unclassified | place...
AAATAGACTTGGAGATAAAATAAAATAATTCAAAAAATTGCAAGCATGATATATTAGAGATTCAAATAATATTTTGATATCAAAGTAATTTTATTTTAAAATATATTATTTTAATATATTTTTAAATAAAAAATATTTTAAAAAATAACAGTTACCATAATTTTAAAAGCTCCTTTTATTTTTCTCTTCTCTTATTTTTATTTTTTCATGCTTAAACTTTATTTTTTTTAATCTCATATATATATATATATATCAAAATAATATATATTTTTTAATTTTTAATATTAATATATTAAAATTATAATAAAATAACCAAAAAATATTAATTTAATATTTTTTTAAATAAAAAATATTTTTAAAAACAATTCTAATATTCTAATTTCCCTTCAGACAAGAAAGAAAGAGAGGCGAAGAGCCACGTGCATCATTGTTCATCGACTCCATTAAAAAAAGAAATAGAGGAAATTGGTGTTGGGATTTAATAATTCTGTCTTCTGAAGAGGCAAGAATTCTTTGTTCTCGGAACTCTCCTCCAAATTTGTATATATTTGGCTGGCGCAGTACTGAACTGTTAAAGAAAGACAACAACGACCTTTCCACCTCCAAGACAACAACTACATTTCCATTTATTTGCTCTTCACACCAAAAGTCAGAAACACAAAGAAAACCAATCCATTCCAATCCAAATATCAGAATTCAAACCCAGAATTGAGTCTTGGTAGCAACTGAACAGAAAACCATGACAAAGAAAGCAGTGTTGATAGGCTGCAACTACCCAGGAACAAAAGCTGAACTTAAAGGTTGCGTAAATGATGTTAAGAGGATGTGCAGATGTCTTGTTGATCGATATGGGTTTTATGAAGATAACATAACAATCTTGATAGACACCGATGATTCTTACACACTGCCAACTGGGAAAAACGTACGCAAGGCGCTCAATGATCTGGTTCTCTCTTCGGAGCCTGGAGACTTTTTATTTGTCCATTATAGTGGACATGGGACAAGGTTGCCTGCTGAAACTGGAGAGGAGGATGATACTGGTTATGATGAGTGCATTGTCCCTTGTGATATGAATCTTATCACTGGTACTGTCTTTATATATATATATATATATATTTTTTTTTTAAGGATTTAGTTCTGATTGGTGTGAGCCAATTTGGTTTCTTTCTGCTATTTGATCATAAACTGTTTACGATCGATCTTATTTATTGATGATGATGATGATCGATTGTTTTAGATCTTTTTATGGATGGGAATTCTTGATTAAGAAAGAGCACCTTTATTGTTTGTTTGGTTGGATTTCTGGGAAATTGATTCTAGGGATTCATGTTATTGTATGTGGTTTTATAGGAAAATGCCATGAGTTTTACTTGTTTATTTTTGGGTTTTGTTGATTGTTGTCAGTAGAATATCTTGATCTTTGCGCATGAGACTAGCAATATCGAATCTTGATAGGTTCTCTGTCTTGGACCTTTATATTTTCAATATTTTATCATTCTGTTGAGGAGGAGCTGTTATTGTTCAAAGCTATTAGGATTGTTGAAGGGATGATTGTATTGTGCACTCTCTTTACTCTAACAAGAGAGATGTACAGCCTTTGTTATTACAAAAACAAATTGTTGGAACTTTGATCAAGAGGTTTTTGATAAGTATATATGTTTGTGTGGTTGTTTCTTTGCATGATGATATTGCATCATATTTCAAGGATCCCATTTTAGAGTATCTATAGGACATAGTCCAGTTTTTAATTCTGAAATAACTTGGACGGAGCCTGTTTGATGATCCATGCATTTGCTCAACGAGAATCAATTCACTGGCAATCTGTTTCGCTGATGGGTGAGGATCATGGACCTCGAATTATTCAAGAAATTAATTAAAACATCAGATCCAGTAGGTTTTTATCATTCATTTTGTTCTCTGAATACTACACCGACTATCTAGTTCTGTTGTATTTCTGTTGTTATTAATCTAGTTTATCAATAACTCAATAACCTGTTTAAATATGGAAATGACTTTCTGGAATTATTTGTTTTCCTCGATTGCGCAGTTCCTAGATTGGCTAGTCATAAATACCGCTCCAGCGAATTCCATGCTAACTTTTAAACTGGATGCTTGTGAACAGATGATGATTTCAGAGATTTGGTGGATCAGGTTCCAGAAGGTTGCCGCATAACAATTGTATCTGATTCATGCCATAGTGGTGGCCTCATTGATGAGACTAAAGAGCAAATAGGAGAGAGCACAAAGCGTCAAGATGAGGAGGAGAAGGACTCTGGCATCAGATTTAAAAGCTTCTTGAAACAGACTGTGAAAGATGCATTTGAATCTCGTGGAGTTCACATCCCTTCCGGATTGCATCGCAACCGGCATGGCAAGGAGGAAGATTTTGATGATAGAGCAGTTGAAGGAGAGTATGGTGAACGAGGGTATGTGAGAAGCAGATCTCTGCCCCTCTCAACTCTCATAGAAATACTCAAGCAAAAGACTGGTAAGGATGACATTGATGTTGGGAAGCTGAGGCCAACCCTTTTCAATGTCTTTGGAGAAGATGCAAGCCCTAAGGTGAAGAAGTTCATGAAGATTATCATGGATAAAGTCCAACACGGTGATGGAGAAAGTGGAGGTGGTGGATTCTTTGGAATGGTTGGGAATCTGGCCCAGGAATTTCTCAAACAACAACTGGAGCATGATGAAGGGTATGCACAGCCTGCCCTTGAGACAGAAGTGGGCAGTAAGCAAGAAGTTTATGCGGGAGCAACCAAGCATGCTCTACCAGATGGTGGGATTTTGATCAGTGGCTGCCAGTCCGACCAAACTTCTGCTGATGCCAGTCCAGGAGGAAATCCTGCTGAAGCTTATGGAGCTTTTAGTAATGCTATCCAGATTATCCTTGCAGAGACAGCTGGTGAGATTTCTAATCAGGAGCTTGTTTTGAGGGCTAGGAAGATGCTGAAGAAGCAGGGTTTCATCCAGCGACCTGGCCTCTACTGCAGCGATCATCATGTTGAAGTTCCATTTGTGTGCTGACCAGAATGGCTTCTCCAATACTAAGAGATATATAAAATTTGGGTGTTTTCTTTGAGTGCATTGTGCTGATTTTTACGGTGCTTTTTATCTGTACAACGAAACCTTGGACCGAGAATGGATTTATCGTTTCAGGTTTTTAAGGCGCCAGAACCCCGCTGCAGGCCGGCACCAATCACATATACATGCTGCCTGGTTAATTGACTTTTTTTTTTATTCCCCCATCTATGGCCATAAAAATGACAAAATGAATTTAGGTGAAATATTTTACGTTGAAACTTTGAAAAAACAACAAATAAAGGAAAGCAAATTATAAAAAAAATGAATAAAGGAGAACAAATTATTAAAGATAGAAATGGTATGAATTTTACGCCTGCACGAATATCACTTGAATATTTTAGTTAAAAAATTGACTTCATGAACACAAAGTTATCAGTCGACGAACCTCATTAATTAAATTACACATATGGTCTCGAGGACTTTAAAGTACAACGGAAGCATTTCGGTAGTTTAATAGCACTCGTAGAATTTATATCCATCCAACTTACCATTGATCCTTGTAAATTACTCAACAAAATATGGTGCCATATGGTGCTGGGAATCCATATCCAGCCCAGTGAGTAACAGAGGTAATCCGGCAAGTAAATATCATGGCAGTGCTTCTCGTGACGATTGTTGGCAATCTACAAAATTACGGGTTACAAGGCGGCATGAAGGAGGACGATATTAAAATTTAAAAGGGAAAGAAGAATTTCTTTATCAGCTATAGAATAATAATTAAATGGTGATTTATACAAATTAGTTCGTGTAGAACTATAACTAATACCACCTGCCAACCTATAACTTACTGCTTCGACGAAGCTGTTAGAGATGTACAAAATTATATGCCAAAAAATGGGGCTGGAAAAAAAAAAGCCAAAAAAATCAATGACATGAGCCCGCACAATTTCCTTGCATGGTGCAGGGACTGACTTACTAATCTCTCCATTATAAGATTCATGCTTGTATCTTCAGGTTTGAATCACAATCTCAAGTCGCAAAGCAAGTTTGCAAAAATTTTCCCACACGCCTTAATCGTCAATATCTTGAACCCATGCTAAATCTGCAACCAAGAGATCACATTAGAACTGGATCCATGTAAATTCTACAAACCAGACAAACAATAGTTAGGTAACAAGGGCACAATAGTCAGCTTAAACACCCTGTTATGCATCTATGTCTTTAAAACGGCTCCCAATCACTTAAAAATCAAGCAGCTTATGATTAATCTTTGCTCCTTGAATCTCTATTTTCCCATTCTTTTTTCTCTAAATCCATTTTTCTTGAGCCTTAATTAGTTCAACCATTGCAGTTAGTCATTCAACAAGCACATAAAGTAATGTTTACATCTTGGAAAAATGATGAACAAGAAAATCCAACACTAGTAGCTTGTTCTTGATTTTGGATTGTTATTTCAATGTTATACCAGAACTTTATTCTTCACGCATCTAAAAAGGACTTTTAGATGTTTTTAAGAACTTCAAATGTTAATTCTGAGTACTTCTCCTTGGAACGCCATGCCCAAATCATCTAAACCAACAAATTCCCAAAACTTCTCAGTACATGTGGGAACAGTGCCCATAATTTGAATCTAGAAGTGAAGATGAAGCGGGAGAGAAGGAGATAGATGAAGGTTGATGATGGAAGAAAGGTGTTTTATTGTATATTATAAAAGGACAAGTCTATCCTTTAAAATAATCTTCAATTGGGGATAAAATATGTCCAAATAAAATTGGTTACACCGTTAACCTCCCCAAATGGCGGGGAGGTTAACAAACCACATGTGCGCCCCACACACACACACACATGTATGTGTCTGAATGTGTCAGTGCATGCGTGCGCACTTGTGTTGATGTAAAGAGGTGAGGCAGGTAAATTGCACGAAGCTTCATCCTTTCTAGATATATTCCTCAAGTCACACCAATTCCTTCTGTTTAAAAACAGCGTTGCAAGTGGCACAATCAATTTAGAAAGTACTGGAAAAAAAGTAAAGGGACGATAACAGAAGTTGTGCATGAAGACAGGATATGACTGCGTGCATGTGTGAAAAACAGTAAGGAGATAGAGAGACCTTGAAGTACAGATTCCACAGCTGCATTCGGGACAAGGAGTCCAACAATTCGCCTGTTATCTGTAGTAGTTTCTATACGCACAACACGGAGCCGCTTGTGGCTTTGACGAGCCTGTAGAGAATATTACTTGAGCCATCAATTCATCTCAATGGCAGTTGCATCAAATATGAATTGCAGAGACATACTTGATAGATCATCGCATGAGATGATTCCTAAATAAAACAATTCCTAGCAAGTATTAATTGCAGTGACGTACTTTTAACTCCTTCCAAAAGCAACCCATTAGAAGTAACAAGGAAATTACTGTTGAACAATTGTCTTAGCAGGCAAATGCTAAAGGGAAACAAATTGAAGCCTTTGGTTTCTTCTTGTTGACACACAGTCAGGGAAAAGGAAAAGGGAATCCCAGCAATAAATGACTTGGCAGAAGTCCCATCAATAAAAAGTCCAATTCTCATAAAATCTCTATTTTATGTTAAAAAGATAGCCAAAAATTTTAAGCACAAGGCAGTAGTATAAAGAATGACCATGCATAGAAATCACAGCACACTTCAAAGGCTTTATTTATGGTTCCTTCCGCTTAATATTCTAAAACTTGTGTCACTAATGCAATAAGTTGTTCAGTTGAGTTAACATATTTATTTCTAATACCTAAAACGATGCACATCATAACCAACAACTATTTTTCAAGTAATCCATAAAAACAGAAAAAGGAAGAAAACCTACCTACCAGGCTAGGACTCGACTAAGAATGTGACCTATTTTTCCACCTCATTTTCTCATGGGTTATCTCTCCACCAGAAAAGTAAATCAGACTTAAAAGTACATTTTCAAATTATCGATCAACCACCTAGATCCATCAAGAGAATGCCTAACTCGAACACAGGGAATTGGAATCACGTTTACTTTGACCCTACATAATCTAAGACCCTCTTGCAAAATGTTTCAAAAGGGTGGTCCATAGAAAGAAACTTGTGGCATAAAATAACAACTGCATAACAAGTAGAATGCAGTAAAAAAAATTGATTCCAGTGATGAAGCGCCAAAGTAAAAAAAAAAAACTTGAAGAGGATCAATACAAGTAAAACTGACACCCTGGGCTCTTATGTGGTCAATAGCAGAAAGAACTTAAAATTGAAAAATGAGCAACATAGAATTGAATAAACATCATGGTCATGAAAATTAGAAAATCATTAAAAATCCCTTTGTTACCTGCTTAGAAAGGGCTTTCTCGATAGTTCCCCAAACAGGAAGAATAAGACCACCCAAAACATTTACTTCCTGTCTTCTTCTGCCAACTGTACAAAAGTTTCCAAGCCTGCAATTGGGGCCATGCATGCACTGCAGGAAAAATTAACAGTAAGCTATGGATAAGAACAACAAGGTAACTGAAGAATTAACAAAAAGTTTATGCATCAAGTCTATATGGAGTAAATAGTCAATTCAAGAAGAAAATTATTAGATTTCAGATTGATCAATAGAATTTTACAAGTACAATACAAAAAAAGGGGATTGAAGAAGTCACACAGTATGCTGGAGAATATACAAGACATGCACCTTTCACTTTGGCATGATTCTGTTTCTCTACATTAAAAGGGGTCAGCTGGACACTAACAGCAAGGTAGCAATGTCATTAATCAATCAAAGTAACAATATTCCATCCAATTGTCTACAAGTCACTTACCTTGTTGCAGCATCATAAAATTTCCACATTGTATTATCAGTTGACTCCAGTATATGATTCCCCATTTAAGTACGGGCACATTACAAACAGGAAACTTTGCATGGAATATGCTAATTTGAATATTCACACAAAACTTATTTCTGGCTGCTGAAACTCGAGTTGGCAGGTCGAAGCTTGCATCAAGTTCTTTACCAGTTCGAACACAAAAGATGAAAAGAAACACACATCAAAGAACAAAACTCATCTTTTCATGTCCTAAAATAGTTCTTAAGTATGAAAATGTTGAACATAAGATGCAAAACAGTTTTTCATCATCAGTTAATCTACCATTTTAGCTCATTGGTTATGCTATACCTAACATTGCAAATTATCGACACTAACAGGATTTCTCATCTGAACATATATTCAACACCCTTTTGTACCTGTTTAGATGAAACTTCATACTCGTCTTCCCAACCACTACGAGCCTTATCTAACGACAACAGTTTTCTATATTTGTTTTTCAACTCTGCCAGGGGCATTTCCCTGGAGGAAAAAAAAAAGAGTCAGTAAACACAACAGATTCAATATAAGCTTTGACTACGCCTGGTAATATCTGATACCTTACTGACTCCCCAACAGCAGGTCTGACAATCTTAAACATTCCAGAAGCAGAGCTGCAACGATGAAATAAACAAAGACACAGAAAGGATGGTATAAGACAACAATAAAATAGCATAGAACCCCAATAGTATAATAAACTCTATAACAGGATTGTTTCTTGGAAAACAAATCTCAGGTTTCTTGTACCAAACTGCCAGCTCAATCGAACCAAATCTGCAGCAGCATAAAAATAAAACAATCCACTACTCTCTGTATTGAGGAAGTAGAAGTGTGTTATGGTGTACCATGCTCACAAAGCAAACACTTCTCGTGCATTGTAAAATCACAAATTTAAAAACATTCTTCACCTAACACGACATAATCCACAAAAAAAGAGAGAGAAATTTGGCAGCAGAAGTTTGTAAAACATTCTTGTCCTAGCATAGTGAAATAGAAGCAGGATAAGTTGGTACCCATTCTGTGGCAAAATTTAACCACTTACATTAATGCCTTCAGTCAAATGATTCATTTACATTTCCCTGCTTTTCCCTCTCTTTTCTTATTGTGAAGAAATCTGGTAGCTAATTTGAAAACACTTCATCAAATATCAGTTCCTCTCTAAGCTACAGTGTCAAGCACCGAAACACCCAACCTAAAGATAATGTCCTTTTCCTAAAACCTCAAAGGACTACTGGACTTTTGATTCACAACCATGATCAATGACCTCTTTGGCTCCATGCTTTCTTTAATTAAAGAAGTAAAATTTCAATTGAATCCAGTGATTTGTCATAGAATTTTAATGTTCACATAATCAAAACTTTACAATTCACAACTAATAAGCAAATACTTGAATATAAAACATATAGATAAAGTTAAATCTAGCTATACCTTTCAAATGCTAAAATAAAGTGACGTCTTCCTAACCAATCCCTCCTAGATTCATAGAATCCATCATTCGAAGAACTGAGCCCATCCTCTTGCTTTTCCACGAGCATGGTACTTGCAGACTAGCATTAATGAACATTTGCAAATTTTACCGTTATTTATCAAAAAGTAATAGAGCATTCAACATTCAGTGTTAAAACATGCATGCACAATAAAAACTGAAGAAAGAAGGAAAGCACCTCCCATGTGATTCCTCGATCCAGAGTGAAAGTAAAAAGAACAGTTGATGCCCCAGACATTAGATCAATGTGAACAGTCTGTAAGATAAAAGTCAACATCACTCGTTGAGTAAAGCCAGTAAAAGAATAGCAAGAAAGTATAACCTTGGGAGTTCCTTGTAATTCAATAATGTAAGCTTTCATATCAACAATCCCAGAATCAAGATCCCCTTCGATGCGTGCATTCTGAATAAGAAGATCTAAGATTCTGACGAACAACTCAAACATCCTGCAGTGAAAAGCAGTCTAGCAGATCAAATTTATTTCTGACTGCAACAGCCAATCATTTTTCAACCAGCAAAACAGAGACCTATTTTGAAACTCAGGTGGCAGTCCTAATATCCGATTGAGGAAACGCCCAACATCATGCATGTCTGAATCAATTATACGTCCAGACAACTTTCCATAGTCTTTCCCATTGCCTATATAAAATTTAGAAGGTTCGAGTTATAATTGTCACGAAACATGACAATTAAAGATGATAAAACAGCTAAAAGGATGGCATAAGAACATCAATGAAAATGAAATAGAGATGATGATGATACAACAAAAATGTTTTCCAGGGACGCTTGACAGGAATGGGGAAAAAAAGGAAAGTATATTCTGACAGTTCAATTCAAGAAAAGTAGTGACACAGTGATTAACAAGAAAAAAAATACCAAGAACAGAGTCTCTACCTATTCCAACAGAAACAAGAGCAGCTTTTGCCTTTGTTATAAATTCTTGAACTGTCTCTGGCTTTTCAGAGGAACATCCAGGAGGTACAACTGGCAGAGTATCCTGAAAACTGAATTTTAGTTATTCCCAACAATACTTGCACCCCATTTTTCAACTATAAATCCAGCACAAAGAGAGATACTCAAATATTATTACAAAAAGATGATTACACCTGCTCCATAATTCCTCTATACATCACCATCAAAGCCTTTTTCCCATGCGCACTATCATAATTGTAAGCACTCAAAGAAGGCCCAGCCCTGCAAGGCATTTATGCATATTTAGACATCCAATCAAAGCAAAAGACATCATTGATAACCACTATTCCCCCGAGGAAAAATATCCAAGTTACCTGCGGTCTCCCTGTGTTAAGGCCCCGAGAGATTCTAATCGCTTGGCAACAATAGATGCAAAGCGGCGTTCTCCACCAAGATTAGTAAATAATAGCCTGCAAAAGAAAAGAGAAAAAAAGCGTTATTATGGTCTAACAATTTATAGTGTCAGCTTTACACTTTGCAAACATTCAGCGTCAATATGTTAAACTTTATTACTTTCAAACAAAACTCACAAGAACAGTTCTATCATTTAAAATCAGAAAAACAAAGAAATTGGCCGGTGTGGTCTGTTCAATTCTATCAATTTATTCTGGTAACAAACATATTTAATGGACAAAAATGCAGGATCAGATCAAATAACCATGGTTTCAGAAACTGTGGCTTAATTCAATTCAAATTAAAGAAATCCTGATTCATACCCATCAATCCTCTAGAAAAACAATCTTTCTCAAGGCTTCACCCAAATTCTAACTTTTCCCCACCTTTGCAAGCACTATACCATATCAAGTCTCCTAGCTTCATGCTCAACATGTAGTCATGCAAGTACTAAACCAAAGTCAAACTCAAGTAGCTCAGACAAAGGATTCTCCAAATGTTGGTAAGGAAAAGTGAGCAGAACATATAAGCAATTACTACCTCACCTGCCTGATTTTGAAGATTATGTTACAATAACATAAATTCCATAGATGGATGAAATCCAAGTTAAATCAACCCTCCATGTGCTTGGATTATTCATCAACCAAAAACTAACCTAAGCCCAAACTCAAAGATCCCCAATTCCCCAACTACCATTTTAATATTTCTAAAATTAAGAACAATATGCTCTAGTTTTTTTATTCTTCTTGAAGAGCCAAATGGATAGCAGACATGACAATTTATAAAAAAGTGTGGGGAGTAAGCTTTTAGGAATTCTATGTTTAATATATAACTAAAGAAAGTAAAACATTACTTCCAAAAGTTGAGTGTTTAATCTGACTCTTATTTCATAATGCAGCCAGAAAAGCAAATGGATGAAAGAGAGTTAAACATGCATGGCCCAGCCTACCTATACTCAGGAGCAGAAGCTTGATTTGATCGGTGTGTTCTTCCAAACTGTTGAATTGCTCGGTCAGCACTCCAAGGAAGTTCTAGAGTTAAATGAACCCTTCTTTTCTGTTGGTAGAAATGTCAAGAGGCACTTAAATCAGAAACAGGACAACTTAAAAATTGTGCAAATTAAATAGGCTGACTCATGCAGAAATAAATTATTTTTTGCTCATAGAAATGTCAAATGGCACTTAATTGGATGTGGGGAATCTTAAAAACGCATCTACAAAGCAGAACCACACAAAAATGAGAAGATGATGCCAAAATACCATGCACAAAAAAAAAAAAACCACTTTAGAGACTGCCAAAGAGAAATACCAGGCAGGCAAAAAGTTTCAGAGCATCGGGCACACCTGATTTTTTGATCTTCTATCTGCCTGTAAAGACACACCAGCTGATCCTGCTTCAGAAATGATAGCAACCAATTTCTTACCATCCATGAAAAGCTGCTTCTCGTGCATATTGACCATTTCCATGGTGACATCCTTTCTAAAGGGAAAAAAAACCCTCAGTTATATGGATAAAATAAAAAAGTAGGTGAGGGGGGAAATGCAGAGCAACTTACGAGTTTCGTGGAAGATAAGTTACGCCTTTTCCACTGGTGGCCCTTACAAGCATGCCTCTCCTCCCAGTCATTTCAGCAACATTATCAGGGCCTCCAAGCTGCAAAATATAAAATGCACGGTCAACAAAAGTTTCTTTTTTGTCAGAGGAAGAATATATTATTAGACCAAAGTGAAAAGAAGATCACAACATGCAGAATATGTATCCATAACAGAATACCACAAAAAGAAAATAAAAAAAAAAGAGCTTCCTGTCACTCAAAATATAAGCTGAAGATATGCTTCTGAGTACCCCCAAAGTAGAGGACAAAAAAAATGAGAAACTATTACCATCAACAACAGGTGCTTTGACAGAGCATTTTCAAAAATTCAAAAATTCTACCTCTTCAAATACTGAGCATTTTGAGTACCCCCAAAGTAGAGGACAAAAAAACTGAGAAACTATTATCATCAACAACAGGTGCTTTGACAGAGCATTTTCAAAAATTCAAAAATTCAAAAATTCTACTCATGGTAGCACATCTCCACAAAATTAAACAACCATTCTCGTTCCCAAAACCCACTAAGTCCATCAGTAGTAAAAGTTCCTCCCCTTCTCGAAGATGACCCATGCACACCTCAAAGAGAATAAAAGGCCATTCCACATCTTCCAAGCCATCAGATAATGAACAAAAATATGAGCTTGTCAACAAGAATCAAATTATCCAATGCCCAGTAGCTGCCGGGCCATTTGACATCTAAAAATTTACTTCACTAACCAGATAATACAGCATAAATCTACTAAAATCATAAGAGTTAAAAAGATATTTATTACATGTAAGGTTAACATATCAAGCAACAAATCTTAGTTAACATATTTTTTCCATTTCCTCCTCTTCTAAGAGAATTTATTACATGTAAGGTTAAGCTCTACTGCATGGGCCTCCTGAACACATAAATATACATGCATGCATGTGTATGTATGTATGTGTCTATGTGAGTATTTGACAAAAAGAGGAGAGGTCAGGATGTGGTCGCTACCTGATCAATAATATCATCCAAAGGATTGTTTGGAAGATCCAAAGATCGAATTATCTCCAAAATTTTCAATTTGCGTTCCAAAGCTGTTTCATACCTAATATCAAGTTCATACATTATATAATGATGCTTTTAACAAATATTAATTTAGTACAACTGACACATGACCATCAACACACCAGAAGAGAAGTAATTATGGAAAGAATAGAATTACATGGGAACAGGAAAAACTAATCAGCTCCCAGTTTGTAACTACCTCTTTGTAAGTTCAACAAGATAAGCATGCTGTTGTTGAAGAAATTCTTCTGTTTTTTCCTTGCATGAATGACATGACCAATCTTCAGATGCTAAATCTGTAACAGGTGGCACTAAACATGAGGGATGGACCAGTTGGCCACAACAAGAGCATTGGAGTAATTTCTTCCTTCCCTGCAGTTGAAATTTTATAAATGTAACACATCATCAATAAGGAAACCACAAAACAAATCAGAAACTACCTCTTCTGAATTGCATATCTCACAGATCTGAAACTCATCATCAGATCCATTGGATTCGCCTCCAGAATCAGCTGCATTGGCAATAAAGAAATTAATTTTTAAAAAAATGAGCGATCTTGGAATTTGCATTATAGTATCTAAGACAAAATGCCTCCAAACTTGAGAAGTAAAGCCCCATATTTCCATAAAAGGGATAAAAAAGGAATACCGGCATCAATAAATTTTCCAGGTGAGTTTGCTGGATAAGTAAAAGGTGATGCAATCAACAAGGACACAAGTTCACAGGAAAAGACAACACATAATAAAACCATATGAGAGCATTAAAAAGTTCAGACATCAGATTTCTTCTCTTTTTCTTCCTTTTCTTCAGCAAATGAAAGTAAGTCATGTACCAAGAATGCAAGCAAGGAGCATCAATTTGCAAGCCCATGGTATAACAAAAGAGAGACTAATATCGTGGTCCATTGTTAACTGCAATAAATCAATTAATGTCAGACTTCAAAGAACTTACTTCCAGATCCTTCATCAATTTCATCATCACTCTCAGGTTTCCATCTTGCAGCTTTCCTAACTCGCCCTTTCAATGAAACACCAGGAGTTGCTGAGTGCCTCTTCCGTTGAAGTTCCTTTACGCCTTCCTCTCCTGCATAAAACAAGAGGAGAATAAATGTGAATTGTAATGTATAAGGTGCAAAGAAAGCACAACCACATAGTTACCTTGTTCTGGTTTTCCCGGCAGAGGGTAATTTTCTTCCACAAATTTCAGCAGCAATTCTCGAGGTCCAGAAATAAAATCGTCAAGTTCAGAACCCTGCTCAAGAAAATGTATAAATAACATTCAAATGGGAAACTAACAATATACAACCAGGAAGAATCAAGTGGAAAATGCATACACCACATCAACGAATAAAAGACATACTCACATATTTTGATACAGCTTCCTCAGTTCGAGCCTCTCCTGTACTCTGCAGGCCAATAACAACACACTTTTCTTCTTTCAATGCCTGCTTAGCTATTCTTACAGTAGCAGGCACCTTAGCTGACATGCACATGTGTCTAAAGAAGCGCTGCCAGAAAAGGAATGGATGAAAAAAAGAATTAGATTAACTTGTCAAACACATAAAATAAGCACTTTACAAAAACAAGATCAATGAAAAACATTTGAACCACTAGTGAAGACCAAACCTGATGGCTTGACCAATATACTCTCCACAGTTGACTAGAATTTGGTTTGTCATTAGTAAGAAAGGTGCTTGCTGAAAGCAACTCTACTCGCAACTCCGCCCAAAATTCTGCTGCTTTTTTGTACATGTCCTAAGCAATTCAGAACGCAATATGAGAAAACTCAAGGGATTATTCATGAAAAAAAAAGAAAAAAAAAAGAATTAGTTAAGAGATTCAGGGAAATTACAGGAGTGATAAAAACAGGGAAAAACCACGCTTTGTTAGGGGGGTTTTAGTCCCACCTAGCAAATTTTGAATTCAGTTAGTAGGAATCAGTGGAAGAACTAAACTTCCTACAAAAGGAGGAATGGATGAACTGCAGAAAGAAACATTCAAACACCACATCCACAATAAGGTCCAAACTTCTCACCCTTCCCCACAAGTGAGAAGTCAACAATATAAGAAAGTAACTTGCTAAAAGTACCCACTTTTAAGAGAGCTATTTCAAATCAAATGATATTAACGAACAGAAATATCTTCCTCAACACTGCAGAAAACTCATCCAAAAATTTGACCAGGCACTTAAAGGAAAGAGGCCCTGTTAATAAACCCCAATGGGAGTGTCATTCTGCATTCTTAGCACATGAGTTTGGTGTATAGAACGCATTATTGGCCACAAGGAGCATGCTGACAATCAGCTTGATAGAAACTAAGACCAGATTTGAGCAGGCAACTAGAAGGAAACTTTGACAGAGTTGCAAATCTAAGACTGTTCTGCCCAGAAAAGGAATCGACTGACCTAAAAATAGTTTCCTAAATAAAATGATTTGTACGTGGAAGTGTATTAGCAGTTCGAAAAGCAATGAAACACCATATGCAGTGCTTTTATTTGGACATGTTGCAGAGGTTAGAAACAAGAAAAGCTCCTTGGTGCAAAGGGTGTAGAAGGAAAAGGAGCAAGTAAAAAACTATCAGCAACAATATTAACCATCGATTCCTATGTTTCATACTGGAAAGCCAATTGATGCTTCTTACCATCATCTCAGGTTCTAAAGGTGCTTCAACAATTTCAAACTCTGCCCCTTTATAGCTAAGGGTACGACATACATACATTCCCCTGAAAACCAGAAGAAGATGACAAATCAAAAGATAAATCTTGAAAACAAATTTAGTTTACCAATGCATTCCAACCATTGCAACCTTGCTTTCATGTCCATTGCAACAAGTTCCAATGCTCCAACACCACCTTTTTCAAGAGCACCTGCAAAATTATTTTTTAGAAGACTGCTTTAATAATTGCTAATGTTGAACATGGTATTTTACTAGCAAGATAGAGAAGCAATGTAAAAACAAGCCACGGAGAGAAAGCCCTTAGCAGAGATTTACAGAAGTTTACATTTGCACACAAACATGGAAGAGTTTCAGAATAACAAAGAATGAAGTACAATATTGAGCAATCAAATCTAACTTTTAAAAGTAGAAGCGTTTGAGTTTATTTTTAAGAAAGCAAACAGATTTAAAAGCTGATTATGAGAAAAGCATGTGTTCCCCTGCTCTCTTACAATCAGCTAAACGGGTGCTTGGCTATAAGCACAGCAGTGCCAAACAGAACATGTGTATTCTTTGGCCACATGATCCCACCCCATGAAATAAAAATAAAAAGGTGAAAAGAGTAAACAATCTGCATTACGAACTCAAAAAGTTTAGATACTTCACAAAGTCAGTTACAGTTTCTCAATTATAAAACTATTTTTAATTGTTAGATAAATCACTCTCCTATTCTCATAAGCCACACTCCAAGAAGGGGTGAAAATATATAGAAATAGCAAGTTGAAATAATTTCAAAAGAAAAATGTCTGCATGGGCACATAAATGAAAGCAAGAGAGAGAGAGGAAGGAGGGAGAGTTCAGAAACTAACTCGCGCCTTCTGAAGAGGATCTTGAAAACACGGGCATACAAACTTTTCAACAAAGTCGATGATAGCAGATTCAATTATCCAACAAAAGAAAAATAACATTACTATTGATTTATGATTATTGTTCCTAAAACAGTTAGCATGACACAGCTATACCTTTCAGTACGAGTCCAATTTAGGCCTTTATCATTTATGTACTCAACTATACTATTTAATTGCTTCCAACTAGATTCATTTTGTTTTATGATCAAAATTCTCCAAATCAAACATCATCTTACAAAACCTGAACAAAAGAATTAATGTGGCATGATCAATCACACCTAGAAACTTTTGGAAAACATCAAAACATGTTCCATCTCCCCAAAGACCAAGCCTGACCATATAACCCATATTTCGTGGTTCAGATGCACCAGTTGCTGAGCAATAGATAACACGTGCTTCAGGAAGTCGGGCCTGTTATATTGGGATCAGGAATATCAAGAGTTAAGATCTCAGAGAAACCTGATTTAACTATCCCAAGCCACTTTACAATAGCAAATAGCATAGCTAACCCATTATCTCTACTAAAAAATTATGGGGACAAAACAAGCATCAAGGAAATTTGTGAATGTTTGTGTTACATGGCATAGCAAGTGTGACCATAGGTGTGTCCATGCACATCTAGCAGCATCATTTCCCATGCATTAGCTTGTTTGCGAGTGCATATGCACACGAGAGAGAATAGAAGCATCAAAGATGTAAATAGAAATTTATTGTGTGCCATCTGACAAAAGAAATCATCAAAACAAAAAAAAAATGACCGTTCAAGGCTTAGCATGATTATTAAGTGGCTTTACACCCCACATTATCAACTAGCATTTAAAACCCCCATGAGAGGTTGTAAGAAAATAATTCTTGTGAATCTACCGGTCCAAGTGCGGATGGACTGTGTAAGATCCAACTAAGGAAGTATTTAGTCTCGGTAAGCGAAAAATATCCCGAAGATATCCTTTCCATAAGAACATAAAAGGGGGGAGAAAAAAAATGCCTTCCTTTCATCCCCATTTAACAGTTCCCATTACATCTTCATAAGCTCAAAAAAGTCCTTTTAAAAATAAGAGTGATACACACTTTATGACTACGAACTTAAGCCATGAGCTCCTGGGATAACGCTTTGCATGACACACCATGTTCCATAATTGTATCATAACCATAAACTTTCCCTGTTTATATTCCTCCTTTTCACATGCAAGAAAATTTAATAGCTTAAATTGCATGGCTAGTTACAATCACCAATTTAATGGAAGGAAAACTGTTGGAAGAAGCCTCTAAACTTTAATAAGAATATCTTAAATACCACCAGAAAAGTGTCCACATGATTACATCACAGAGAAGGATGATGATAATACAAAGTGTGCAAACATAGACATGCATATATCAAACAACTAGTAAAAAGGAAGTGCAGAGCAGGCAGGGAAAACATATTGCTCTAGAAATCAGTTTGAAGGACAAACCTGAATATCAAGAACTGCTTCACCTGTCCGCGTGGGTTGACTTCCAGCTTCAGGTATCAAGTTTTTTGCTTTATGGCACTACAATAAAGCCATTGATCCTTAGAAATGAAATGTTTAGGGATGTATTGAAACACATAACACTCAATGAATCAGCCAAATAAAGCCTGACTGTCAAAGCAACAAACATATGATAAACTTCCAAAAGATGCATAGTACCTCATCAAATATTAGAAGACCATCAAATTCTGATCCACACCACTGCACAAGTTGTTGCAGACGAGACCGACCTTTCTCAGAAGATGCAATGAGGCTATTGTATGTCAAAAATACAACTCCCTCTCGGACACCAACAGACTTCGAATCAAGCTTAGAATAGGGCAGCTTGTTCAAAGCATGCACTACATGGAGAAATAAGAAGTGGTAATGAGTCACTTGGACACCGACATTAAAAATGTCCTTGGTTCATATTTATAATTTTTCAGTCTCCTGTATCAAATTTTGCTTTTCCAAGCATTTCAAACCAGATTTTCCAAAAATCAAATGATCTCATTTAATCTCAAAATGGAATAAACATCCAAGGCAGTCAACACCGACACTCGAAAGAAAACCATGATCCATGTATCATGACAAAATGAAAAGAGGACTTCTATCCTCAAAACTTGAAGAGAAGGCAATTAATCAGAACTCCAATTATAAAGTAAATTCACTAATAAGAGAAACGTATGTATCCACTTTACTCTGCCTTTACAGATAACATAAAACACATGCATACATGCAAAATGCCATATAATGTGATAATCATGACTCAGAATATCCGAACAAGGCAAGGCCCAAAGAACTCAACAGCATAGATAAAATCTAAATAGAACAACAACGAAAATAACAGTGATCATAAAAGAAAAACTAAACCCAAAAATATATACTTTATACTCTTATTTGACATCTACACCATCACTCCTCTAATCCGTATAAAAATATTGCAGAAAAATTAATTAACAGAACATTTATTCAACCACCAAAGCAAGACAAAGATCCTCTAGGGTCCTTAAACTCTCTTCTTCCAGATTTCTATAACTGGACGCATTAAAGCAAACCCTTCCACACCCAATCTTGAATCATTCTGATTTCAAATGTTATGTTACATCAACCATTAATCCCGTCTGTTGAATAGCTAAAACAGAATATTATTATCGCATAAAATCATCTCATAAGCTAGGAAAGGCTTAAGGATTTACCTTCAATATGTGCTGCACCAACATCATCCAAGTCTCTTCTTGCATCGAACTTTAAGTCTGAACCAACAGAAATCCACCTGCATAAGATCATTAAGCAGAAGAAAAGCATTATATAACATGGGTTGAAATATAGCATCCCCCCAGCTGCAAATGCAGATCTAAATAACTTGAAAATCAGTAATAGCCACACAAAAAAAAGAACTGAGGATAAGGATAAAACGAAGATCTGCATACAATGCACTCATTGTAACCCACAACTTACAAAACTTTCCTCCTCGCGTGGCGCCAGTTTTCCCATATCAATCCTGCAATTGTTCTACCTTTACCTACACCAGCTCCATCTCCAATGAAGAATCCAGCCCTGGCACCATTTGGAAGGTGTTGCATGTGCCTCTGCCATCAAATCAACAGTACCTAATAAGTAGTGGCACTCGTAATCATCAACCATCAGTTATATCGTAGAAAACAACCTGACAAGCATAGACTAATGTCTCAATCTGCAAGCATGACAAAGCCTTGGTACTTTCTAAATCATCCTTGATTTTTAGATCATAAGTAGGCTCAGGTGGCTGCACTGCAGACAAGGAAGACGTCTCCACAATAGGATCGGGATGAGGTGGTCCAATAGATAGTTTTGGAGGTCGCTGCATAAAAGACCGCATAAACATCAACTAAATTCTACAGCTCGGTAACCAAAAACTAACACACGAGCCAAAAGTTCAGAAATACAGAGACTTCCCTTACAGAAATTCTGAAGGAAGCTTTTAGAAATAATACTCACATAATCTGTAAAAGTTTCTCCTGCAGTGCCACCTTCATCTTCCTCTCTCTCCACTTCAATGGCTACCTGACAGGTTCTAGTGTCAAAAAGGAACATGAACAAGAAAATAAAAATATTTTCAAAACACCAGCTTTCGAAAGACATCCCACAGCAGGGTACTGGGCTATGGATCTGAGATCAATTGAATTTTGATTTGACAAGATGTGGTGGGGAAAATTATTTTTTTTTTATAAGAGAAGGGGGGGCAAACTGAGCTTTGATTGGCTGGAATGAAGATGAAGGTGGTTCAATATGGGTGTCGTTTTAAGTTTGCCAAGCTACAATTTTCCAAATTTATCAGTAGGTTTGAGGTTATTTCTATAATTGCTAGAAATTGTCAAAAGCAAGGTCTAGGATCCTGTTTCATAAATCGGCGCCTGATTTTTCTCAGACAAATGGATTTTGTTTAAGATTTCACTGGTTATACAGTAATACTTGAGTCTTCCTATTTAGATGTCCAAGTCCAACTAGGTTACAGATATTTCAAGTCTATTACATGTTTGTGATCTCTAAATTCCATCCGAAAGTTCAATGAAAAACTTCACAACATTTTCTTCATCCTCACAAAGTATCACGCTTACTTCCAGGGAATGATCTTAACTGAAAGCAGTCTTTTTTTCCTTTTCTTCATAAATTAACCCAGAAATCAAATTTGCAATCAATCTGTCAGATTCCTCAAACAATAATCATCAGAGAACCTCATAAAAGCAACGTTTTATAACCCGTTCTAAAGTATTTTAGAAAACTTAATGAAAAACAACTACGGTTTCTCACTAATTCCCAGCCTCATTGTGAACCAAAAACCTTGTAAGGAAGATCTTGAAATGAAGAATTCTCGTTGTTAGAATTTAGAAGTAGGGGACCCGAACAAGCCATTAGGTTCCCTAGCACTTCGCTTGTCACCCTTGACGGTTATAAGAATCCTAAACAGAAGTGTCCTCCACCCTCTAGTATATAGCCCGCTACAACGCGGTAGTTACAATTTTAAGTTTTCTGTTGTTAGTACGCATACATTTCTAGTAGTCATGGGTAGTGCCCTTATTCACTACAGCTCCTCCTACTGATTAAACGTAACACTCAGCAGAAAACCCTAATTTTAAAAAATTCAAACAAGATTTTACTCCATCTATACAAATACTCGAAACAAAGAAGATAACAGAGAATATTTGATGCAAAACCTCGTTGACTTCTTCGAGGGGGGGAGGAGGAAGAACTAGTCGCGGAAGAGGAGGAAGAGGAAGCACCGTCCGCGACGGAGGGGGAAGAGGAAGAGGAGGTGTAGCATGAGGAGGAAAGAGCTGTTTAATCTTCGACAAATCAACAGCGAGATCGACAAAACACTGAGGACACTGAAACCGAGCCAAACCATGAGGAACATTCAAAATAGCCTTGCAATTAGCGCAAGGCAGCTGCATCTTACTCGGATCGATGCCGTAAGCCGGCGTTTGCGGCTGCGGCTGCGGCTGCGACGTCATTTTATGCAACATATTGTTATTTTTAAGCAGCGGTGGAGCCACCGCCTTTTTCATGAGCTCGGGCGGCAGCATTTGCGGCATCTTACAGGAAGGACAGACGAATTCCGTGATTCCTGGTCCGACGGTTAAGATCATACGGCATCCAGCGCAGCGGACCTGGACGCTGCCGCCTGCGGGGTGAGGTTGTGGTGGTGGTTGTGAGGCCAGCGGTGGAGTTGCCGGTGGCTGAGTCATGATATAATAAATTATTCTCTGATTGAGGGAGTAGCGAGTGGTGTAGAGATTCTGTTGGGAGGTTTAATCTTTCTTTTTTACATATATCTTTAACCTGAATAGATTGAACTTGCTGCTTATTACTCGATGGCATTCACGAGCTCATCTTATAAATCTTATTCAGACATCTCTCTTGTTGAATTTATTATTCCAAGGAAATGAGTTTGGGATTTCTGCGGTTACTGGTCATGCGCACTGGGAGCCGAAGGTCCGTGGTGCGTGATTCAGAGAGAGAGAGAGAAGCATATTTTTCTTATCGGATTTAAACGTGGGCCGGATGCCCGGGCTGCTTTTGCTTGTCAGGGAAAATAATACTCGGAGCCCAAAAGTCACGCTAAACTGGTCGAGGAGACAAGCCAGGTCTGCATGGTTTTTGATATATTATTGTATTATGTTATTCCTGTTATCGTGGGTAGGATGCATGCACGATTTAGAAACTACGTTCTTCTGTTAGTAATTACTAGGCTGGTAATCCGCATTGCATAGTGATTTAGACCCATAAAAATTAGTTTAAAAAGGAAGATTCAAGCATTTGTTAGAGAAGTAAAAAAAATTTGAATTTTGTGACTCGGGGTCAATGTGTGAATAAGTCGGCATTCAAATATATAACAACAAAAACAGATAATCATAATAAATTAATTAATTAAATTAAATTAAAAAGTAATTATAATGGTTTGTGCAAAAAAACAAATGTTTGTCAATGTCGTGAAATAATTTCTACAATCTTACTTGATAACAAAATAAAAATAAAATGAACTTTAATAAAATAATATCTGATTATATTTTTAATTAATCTAAAAATATTAAAAAATATATCAAACAACAAAATATTGAAAAATAAAACTCGAAAAAAAATATATTTAATTTAAAAAAAAAACCCAAAAAAACAACTCGGGTCCAAATTAACATGTCAAACATACGATTCGGGTTATGAGAACGGAATGTCCTTTAGATAGGAAATAAAAAAAATACAAAGTCTAATTTTCAGTCAACCTAATATTAAAAAATAAAAAAAAATCAATTAAACAGATAATAAAAAAACAATCCGAGTTTGCTTATCAACTCATAATTTAAATTATAATATCGAGATAATCTCATTAAAGCAATTTGAAAAACACTATGAATTTCAATCCTGACTTGATCCCTAACCTGGCTAGGAGAGGGGTTAAATTCTTGTTTAAGTTTCATAAAGTTTAGATTGTTTCAAATCAGCAATTTTGACTGCAATTAAGAATCAATCGAGCACTGAATTTTAATTTTTTTGACACTGTAAGAATCTCAAAACCAAG
>Ga0307510_10002121_pt1 | contig 22436 bp, 31 predicted proteins | sample 12_EM_MG_FD_207224 | JGI IMG/M metagenome (GOLD analysis project Ga0307510, IMG submission 207224) | Populus trichocarpa ectomycorrhiza microbial communities from riparian zone in the Pacific Northwest, United States - 12_EM | ecosystem: Host-associated > Plants > Roots > Unclassified | place...
CTCTAAAACTGCTAAATTATTGCAACTTAGAAATTTTCTGATTTGATAATTTACTCTAAAGCCTGCTAACCTAGCAGAATTTTATTCAAATTGGTTGCTAAAAAATTCAACAAAAGAACAAGTGATACAGTAGGTATATCAGTCAACAAGCCAACACAGTCAACATGCTAACACAAAGGGGGGTGTCAATAGAGAACAAAATAATAGGAAACAAACAATGACAAGTATGAGGGCATGGGAAATAGGGAACAGGGTATTGAGTACAATTTGAGCTATTGAGCTGTTGAGGGATATAAATAACAAAGAAAGCCAAAAAAAAAGGTAGTGTAATGCTGGGATATGCGGTGGGCTTGGAAACGAGTGCTGTCCGGCCTGGGTCCCACCATACTGAGAGTGAACCGCCCTTCACGTCGTGTGTGACCATTTCATGTGTGACCTGACTCAATGCACATGAGGACGTTACCACGCCACTGCCTCAACTGTCAACCATCGATGCCATTGATGTCCCCGCCTTGCCTTTCTTGCACCCCACCTTTGTCGTCCCCTGTTCTTCATCCATCTCATCCCTTCTCCTCGCCCGCCACCTCTCAAGTCCCCACTCACCTCAAGCCACTGCCGACGTCAACACACCATCTTGTTCGTTGGCGGACGCCACAAGAGCGCACCACTTCAACTAGTGCCATGCACGTTGAGCTCGACATCACCTCTTCGGCCCTTGCTTGGGTCCGCGCCTTGTTGGATTCGGGCCTATCTGGTTTTGGACTTATTTGTTCCGTCTTCGTATGTCTCCTTATTCCCCTCCTTGTCTTAGATTCTTCATTTGTCTTGCTAGCTTCTATTCGACGCCTTTTGCCTTCGGACACCAACCCCTGCCACTCCCTTTCGACTCTGCACCTGCTGTCGCGCATCAAGATACCATACATTTTCGCCTCTTCTTTTGATCACTGGACTTCCCTTTTGCATATGACGCCGTGCGGTCTGTCGCTGGTAGCATTAGACTTCAATCTTTTTCTTTCTTTTTCCCCAATTACTCCTTCTCTGCGTAGCATATACTGTCGCCCCCTTGTCTCAGACTTGCCATATAAATACCCCAGCCCAGCCCCAGCGAAAGCCAGGCAACTGCAGCCCACTCTCTCTCCCTCTTCTGTCTGCGTCTGATTTCCATGTGTTTTCATGACCTCTATCTGACCTCCTGTGATGCTCCGACATCCGACTTGTACGTCTGTACCCTCTTCCAAAATCTTTAACTGTTTTAGACATCACGCCATGTTATCATGCCAACTCATACCGACCACAAACACGCGACTTCACCTTGCGCCTCGTCCCTACTTGAGCACTGGCTTGCATTCTTGGGTACCTCGGGAGCGCGGTTCATATTTCCCTTATCTCCGAACTCTCACGCGGACTTCCCATCTGCGATATAGTAGGAACTTACAGCTAGCAATGATTCAATTGACTGGTTGTTGAAACCAGTCACAATGAACTTATTCAGGTTTGTCAAGGACAATCAGGGCAATTTGCATGCCTGCCATTGCAGCTGTACTGCCACAGTCAGCATGTCAGCAGTGTTGCAAATATGACTGAGATCAAGAACTCACTTTGCTACAGTGTAAATCTCTGTCATTATTAAGTGATATATCTTCCTCCTCCCATCCAGAATGTGTTGGAGTGTTTGGATATGGCCTGTGTAGACATCAAGAAATGCATTTGCCATGAAGTTGGTGGTCTGTTGTTGGCCAGTCCACCACTTGTAAAGAGTGGCATATAGCTATAAAAAAAAAAGGGTCAACATTGTATCCAGAGACCCAGAATCTCCCAACTTACTCCTGTTAAAACCTGAGCAATGAGAGGCATATGAACCTCATAAGAAATAGAAGAATCCTTATGAATTTGTGAAAAATGGCCCCTGTAACATGTGGCAAATGATATTTCTCCACCAATGTTTCTCCACCAATGAAGAAAAGTTCTTGGATGGCCATGATGATCCAATCATTGCAGTATGGCTGCATCTGCCTCAAAAGTCTCTGGGGTGCGCAGGCCTGACAACAAAAGTGTTAGACTGAATTTAGGGTTAAATGTTTACTCACATTTGTTGCAACTAGGAATGTGTATGTGTAGCCCCACAGTTGCCTCTCAACATACCTTGCAACCTCAGCTTGCAATCCAATTGCTAATATTGCTGGCTCAATTATAGCACAGCAAAACTCTTTGACCTTGTATCAGTAAATGGAAATTCTTGCACATAGCTGCTGGTAGTTTCAAAACAAGTGGTAATGAGTGCTCATATGACTTACCAAGGGCACTATCTTGCATATATACTCTCCATCATCCAAGAGGTGCTGGTAAATACTATCTGTACAAGGTATATGGTTCAGAGCAGAGTAAAGAAGAGCATCCTTGACAAATCAAATGGCAAGGGGAGCATTGGGAAATGTGTTGATAAATGTAAGCAAGGCACAGAGAATGTCAAACAAATTCTAGATCACCAGGCAGACCAATGGGCACTGCATTGTAAGCATGAGCCCATTTGTGTCCAGAGTTAATACCAGGTCTACCTCATTGCCTGTTGCTGGAGATAGCTGGGGAACCACAGGTGCTATGGGAATATTGATGCTACTGGCCTGACTAGAGCTGCTAATACTCTGGGTTAAAGTGAGCCCACTAGCACTTGGGATTGATAGGATGGTACCATCAACACCCAGGGTCAAGGTAGAGATGCCAATGATCCCTTGCATCAAGGGGGAACCAGCAATGGGAATGCTGACACCACTGGCCTAGCTAGAGCCACTGGAATGCCTAGCACCACTTAAAGAGGAGCCTGCACCTTCTAAACTCAGTCTCTGTGAATGAAATTGAGTTAATGTCCTTGGGAACTATGGCAACAGCAGCTTTACCTCAATAGTTATGGCCTTAGCCATCTTTGAGGGATTCCTGCATGTGAGCTCCATTATCTGGTCATCACCAATCCAGTTGTCAACATTTTCAACATGGCTGTCAATATTGAACTTATCATAGAGATTGGGTTCAGGCCCATCATCATGGCAAGTTTGAAGAGACAACACTGGAAAAAAAAATTGTAAGGTTGCATTGCAAACAATGGTTTGTAAGCAAGTTCTCACAGTCCCTTTGTTGACCACCCAAGTCACATTCCTTGCCTTTGCCAATAGTGGCACATTGCTTAGACTGGATGTTGACAAAGCATGCAACCTTCTTGTCCTCTCCTATATTGCCATCAACTATCAATTCAAGTGCCATTGGATGGCCATCTTTGATCACCAGTCAGCTTAGCTTGGTTTCCCTAATCATCACAGCACTCACTGTTATCTCAAGCACACTTGATAGATCCTGGGTTTGCTGGGCAACTCAGAGGGGGGTCAGTGGTAATTTTGGAGGTGGTGGACATGCCATGCTTTCTTTCTGTTTATTATGGTAAGTGATATATATGTCTTGCTGAAATAATCTAACTCACTGTCAGGAACTCACTACTTTATGGGCAGCAAGACTCAACAATAGCATGGAGTTGAAGGTAACTGATCCAAAGGAGCAGCAGTGAGATGTTAAGGAGGAAGAGGCAAAAGGCAAGGAGAGGCAGGCACAAGTAGACTGCTGGTAATGATGAGGGAGCTTTGTAAGGCTCCAGTGTAGGGGTAGACAAGAGAACAGTCTAAGGACTGTTTGTGCAAATTTGCAGGTCTTATATACTAATATAGGGTGGTCTGTGCATAGTTTAGGGTGGGTATAATCTAGAGAGATGGGTGGACACATGCCCCTTTAGGGCAGGTAGTAATACAAGAGACAGGTGGGACTCAAACTAAGAATAGAACACAAACTAATAATAGATGAGCTGTGGACTGCACTGCAGCTCTGCAGTAAGTCTTGTAACTTTGTTGATTGAGAATCAACCATTGATTGTTCCCACAGTTTTCCACATGTTGATCAACAGACAAGGTGCATGTCTAAAGCACATACAATCAGGTAATTGTATAGATGACCAATCCCTTGGTAGGTCATGTGCTTGGTTCCCATGGTCACATGCCTATTTTCCAGGGTCATGTGCTTGAAGATTCTCTTTGGTTGCTGGTCATTGACCAGGCTTTATCACAGGCTCAGAAGGGTGTCTGGTAGCCACTTGGCTATAGCTTGGTTTAGGGGTGGTTCTCATGGTTCTTGTAGGGGCTTGGACTTGTTTCTGTGATGGCATGGACTTCATCCATAATACTTACTGAGTTGGCTAGGGCTAGGTTTTATAGACTTTGTACCATTTTGATGGACAGCATGCAACAGGCCTTTTGTACTTCCACACCTAGTCTGTGAAACCTAAGGCATGTTTTCATCATATATCCCATGGATATGATCCAGCAGGGGTTGGCCTGCTCCCTGAGAGTGACATGTGTAAGGAGCTATGTGATGTGAGTGAAAATGAATGAGTGGGATGTGATTGAGTAATGACTGTGGAATGGTGATGGGGTCTTCTGTATCAGTATATCCTTCTTTTATACTAAAATTCAGGGCTTCACACTAAGGAACTTATTAGTAGAGTGTAGCTTTGTAATGGCCCTTCAGTCTTGTTATCACCCCTATCCCCCATCACTATAAACTCTGCCAAGTCTGCATGCCTGGCCTGCTATAAAGGTTTTACACATACTGGCCTCTATCAACACCTTTCTAAGACCCATCGATCTGAATGCCATGCCATGTATGCAGCATTACAGCCCCAATCTATGCTCAGATCTTCCCCTTATAAGCAAACATTGCTAACATCCACAGCAAATTCAACATTGGCAGGCTACCCTGATAGGTCTTTTGGCAGCTAACATTCCTCAGGACATGACAGGACCTCTTATGATTTGCCAGCACCTTTGCCATTTGATGTTATGACAGGTAATACAGATGATTGTAAGCTTGCATTTCACTGATCTATGCCCTACACTAAACCTACAACAGTAATGAATATTGGTGATGCTAGCAACAATGCCAATGATTGAGCCAACAATGAAGCCAATGACAGCATGGATGGGGATAACACACCCAACAATGCCGATACTATAGATGCTGACATGCTTGATATCATAACCCAGAACCAGACAAATGAATTTCTAGACTTGGAATTGACTGTGTCTGATGACCCTGAAGAAATCCTGTTGGCTGAATCAGAGTCACCCCCTGAAAACCTGCCTGGCCTGGTTGAGCCAAGCAGTAGTGACACTCACCCTGAGAAGGTCATAGAATACTTTGCCTATGGACAGCCTGGTGCACCAATCAACGACCTGCAAGGGTCTTCCACATATGAGTTGAGTCAAGAGGTACTTGGTGGGCATGTCTGGGCACCTTTTCAATCCAAATGCAAATGGGATTTTGCATACTGGGCTAAGACAAATAGGCTGAGCTCCTCAGCATTGGCTAAACTGCTTGCAATTCCTGATGTGCACCCCCCTATTTTTTTTCTTTTACTCTGTTGCTAAATGTAGTTAAAGGTTGTAGGGAAACTTGGCCTCTCATACTGTACTGTAAGCAATCTCAATTCAATTGTCAATGACTTGCCTGGCTGCTTACCATTCCAGACTAAGGATATTATTATTGGAAATAAAACCCTTCTGTTTCATTTTTGGGACATTTTGGATTGCATCTGTATAATCTATGGGGATCCTGAGTTCACACAGGACTTGGTCTTCACCCCTGAGTGGCACTATGTGGACTGTGAGCAAACACAGCAAGTGTACAGCAAGTTGCATATGGGTGATTGGTGGTGGTCTATACAGGTATGCAATACAAAATTCTTTTGATTCCCATACTGATGAATGGTGCCAGGAATCTCTTGAATCACAGTGACCTGGGGCAACAATAATCCCACTCATTGTATCCACCAACAAAACCTAGCTAACCATCTTTGGTGGGAAGCAGGCATACCCAGTATACCTGACCATTGGGAACATCCCAAAGGAGATCTATCAGAAGCCTTCATGCTGTGCCCAGATGCTTGTCAGCTATATCCCTATGACCAAGCTAAAGGGTATCAGGAACAAGGCTGCACACCATTGTGTAGTCGCCAACTTGTTCCATTTTTGCCTGCAAATCATCTTAGCTCCAATTGCACCACATGGTAAAACAGGTCTCTCAATGATGGGATCTGGCACTGGTGCCATCCCATTTTGGCCAACTTCATAGGCAATTACCCTGAACAAGTCCTGGTGACTTGTATGTACTATGGTGGATGCCCCAAATGCAATGTCCCACACGATTGACTTGGGGACAGCAGCAGGTTCTCATCCCATGACTACAGAAAAGCACTTGAGACTTACACCCTGGCTGATGGCAATGTACACACCTTCAATGCTGCCTGTTAAGATACTAATATCAAGCCTATCTTTCACCCTTTCTGGGAGTCTTTGCTGCTAACAAATATCTATGTTTCTATCACACCAGACATCCTCCATCAGTTGCTTCAGGGGGTCATAAAGCACTTGATTGTATGGGTATCAGATCCATTGATCTTTGGGGGGGAGTGTATCAACATGTGATGTCAATTTGTGCTGCCAAATCACCAGATTGTTCTCTTCCCAAAGGGGATTCTGATAGTCTCTTGCATTTCAGGCAAGGAGCATGTAAGGCAGCGGTAGTTATGTCGCCTTACACTGTCCAAACACAAGTCCTTTCGGAAATTCATAAGAGGCACACATTGGTGTGCATAACCACAGATTGCACATGGCAATAAGGACAGCATCACATGCCTATTTGATGATGCACAATCATGCAGATGACGTGCAATCAACCCCAATCGATTGTGCATGAACTGCACAAATATGCACTAATGTAGATGATGTGCAATCGACCTCAATCGGTTGCACATGAACTACATAAAAGTCTACATAGGATGGTGCATGATATGCACCACATATATGATGCGTGATCAACCTCATTAGGTGGTTGCGCGTAATTTAGATTGCCATGAGCGATGAATGAAGACATGTGCTAACTAGTAGCACATGTGAATAGGAGGGTCCCCAACGGGTCCCTGCGTAGATAGATACAATAGATACAGGATCATGTATATAAAGGGTTGCCCTCTCATCTAGGAGGGGCAGACTTTTCTACCCTTATGTTTAGCTTTCGCAATAACCATTGATTTGATCTGGTTCTGTTGTGGCGAGCTCTTAGGAAATAAGTCGAAGTCTTCATCCAACTTATCAACTATATCCAACACGCCACAGCATGTTACACTTTTTTGAACCTTTAAACGAAAGGTTTTTGGCGAAAGCGAAATTATACATCGCTATATCTCATACCCGCAGCACCAGCATTATTTAACGCTAGCCTGCTATCTAGAGAACCATGAGTGATGGTCCTGCCCGTAACACTCAAGCAACTGCTCGAAATGTGCGCTGTACCCAAGCGTGCAAGAGTACTACTCCTCTTGAGGAGTATCCAGCACCTGAACAAGGTGACATGCCCGCACGTCCTGACAGCACAATCACTTGTGAAGAGAGTGTTCTCACTTCACTAATGAACTCTCCAAGTGGTGATCAACCCAAAAGGAGTATCTCTCCTGAAGGGAGCATCACGAGTGAGCACAGGACCATCTGTGAAAACATCTATGAACAGGAACAGTCATTTACAACTGCTCCTGGGAGCCTGGGTCCTTCTATAGAACCCATAGGATACCAAGCACCCTCCCCTGAGAACACAGGGCATGCACCAAGCCCTTCGTCACATGACAACAAGAGGATGGTTACCACTCCCTTGGCGTTGGCCGAAGAGGAGTGGATGCAGGTGAACAAGCAGCTCACCCATTGGTCCTACCTTGCAGAAAAGAACAAGGCTGATGCAATGGATTACAGACAAGAAGTAAATGACCTTCAATCGAAGGTCACAGAAACTTGTCAGGAGCTTAAGACCAAAGTCACCAATGTGTACCATAGCTCCAGCAAGGTCTTGGACGCCATGCAGGGCATGTGTCAACTACTTAATCGTGTTCACGCACGATATGAAGGACGGACAGTGCCCTCTCCATCACCTCAAGCTCAAGCTACCCAGGCAATATTTGCCGATCGAGGTTCCAATGAAGGAACAGTGGATTTTGAGCGTCAAGTAAATGCTTGAGCCCGCTTCAAGAATGCTTGACCCATCAAACAATTGATGGAGGAATCAGGTCCTTCTCCCAGGATTAGGGATTGGGCCCCTCATATGGAACGGTATGAAAGGCAGATGGCAGAGTCTCATGCACACACAGCTTCTAGGAGCCTGCATGCACGAACAAGTGGACCCCCAACCTGGGTCCAACACGAACCAGAGGAGACCTCAGACTTTGGACACAACGAAGGTGCTGAGGAGAATCAGCAGAATCGTGGAAGCATGGAGCCGCAAGGCCTCAGCCAACATGATCATACTTCCAACGCGAGTCCAGCTTCTCAGATAAGGCCCACATACATTATGCTGGACCAAGATTATGCCTGCTGCTCAATGAGTGCGCAGCCACAACAGATAGTTGGCCCGATAACAATATCAGGCTCAACCCAAGGACAATCATTGGCAATGACCACACCAACAATGCCCATACAGGGACAGGTGGGGCAAACCGTTGCATCGATCGTCCCAGCAATGCCTATTCCAGGAGAGTCTGATCATGAGATCAACATGATCGAGGCCTTAAGGAACCACATCAGAGATTCACTGATGGGTATCCCAAACAACCTCCCTGAAATTAAGGGACTGCGAGCCAAGTTGCCTGAGGCCTATGATGGCGAAGATGACTTTGATCATCTTGATAGGTGGCTTCAAGGCCTATTGAGATTCTTTAAGATCCACCGCCTCACAGGGGCAGACAAAGACATAGACCGGGTCCTGGTAACAGGGACCTGTCTAAAGGGAAAAGCTGAACGATGGTTCAGCCATGAGGTAGAACATCCAAAGCGCAGGACTCACGATTGGACATTTGAGTCAGTAATAATTGCACTATATCATGCATTTATAACCACTGCTACGGCACAGAAAGCGATGGAGGAGTACTTGAATATCAAGTACTCAAAGGAAGAAGGAATATTAGGCTTCCATCATGACCTAGTCATGTGGGCCAGGTGACTTGCCCAGTACCCAGATGACTACTCCTTTAAATGAAGAATTATGAACGGCCTGCCATCCGATTGTCTGTACCACCTGACAATATATGACAAACTTACAGCTGAACATAGTTCTATGGAGGACATCGTGCAAAAAGCACAACACTATGAGCAAACCCAAGCTTCACTGAAGGTAGGGTGTAATATCGAGTGGCAGCCCAGTCAAGGTTCCTCGATGCCTACAACAAGTGGGCAACAGAGGACAGTGGGGTTACGCAAACCACAGCGTTCGCGCAACCCACCAGCTGCCACAAGGCAGGAGTAGTGCGAGTTATAGGACGCAAAACCAGCACCCAGCCCCACGGCCTGCCACAGGGAACCGCAGTAGACCTGCAGCCCCAACACCATCAGCCTCAAAGGGAGATACTTTGAAGCTGACATGTTACAAATGCGGCAAAGTTGGCCATATCGCATCTGACACCAAGTGTCTGCAGTATAAAAAACCTGAGCAGTGACAAATTTTTGCCGCCCAGGTTTTGGATGATAGGTCAGATAGCAAGCAACCAAACCATATGGAGCTTCCCAAAGAAAGTGAGGAAGCTCCGGAAGAGGTCAAGGGAAACCTCAACAAGGAGCCACATGAGCAGGACAACTGCCCAGAAGGCTTCCAGTATGATGACAAAGAGTCGTTCTATGAGGAATATGATGGCTATGTGCCACCATCAGACGATGAGGAACCCGTTTACATTCGGGCTATGAGCACTGAGGGGGGAGAAAACCCTAGCTCTGCACTCGAAAGCAAACACTCTAGTCCTGTTCCCAAAGGAGAGAGCTCCAGCAGTACTACCATGCAGTTTGAGGACGTAGACTGGAAGTCTCGTCAGGAAACATTGCGGAACTGTTTTCAACAAGCACCTTACATGGGAAGCGACCCATGGGAGTTCACTCCCTGAGATGGAATTATGCATGTACGCAACTGCAAAGTGTGCGCGAATTTCAAGGAGCACATCCTCGTCTTGGAGCTTATACACAGCAAGAAAGATTCTTCTGCTGGGAAAATCCGAGACCATTACAAGCAAGGACTCATCTGTCTTGGATGGGACTTAGCTTATGAAGGAGGGCGTTTATCTCAAACAGAAGTAAACGCTGTTGAAGCCCTAGAATGACGAAACCACCAGCAAACACTGTGGTTAGAGGCGTCGCACACAATGAATCATGACTATAAAGTCAAGATCAAGGAGCTCTTGGACAAGCTTGCTTGTGAATGCTTGGACCTTGAACTCCAGGGCAAGGAGTCCGAAATTTGGTTTAACCAACTGATGGAACTCCAAAAGCAATACAAGAAGTTGGAGGACAAACTGGCTAACAGCCAGCCAAATGTTCTGTCTTTGTCTAGCGATGAAGACATACCCATGAGGTTGGCGACCTCTGACAATGGTAACTCGAGCCAGACTGAACATCCCGAAAGTTCATTGATGGCTGGCGTGGGAACCATGTCTCGGGACGAGCCGATGGGACCTCTGAGTCCAATGGTTGACGTCGCGGACAAGGAGACCATTTGTGTCGCAGCCGCATCGGAACTTCCAAGTCTGATGGACGAGCTTGCAGATAGGATTACCCATGCAAGCTCAGAGGATGTCATTCGCATAGCAGCAGTGCGCGACGATACAAATATACCATGAGAACAAGAGTTCCGTGCAGCTCAGCGAACTAGCGGCGCAACTGGGGAACACCCCAAACCTTCAACCAGTGATCGTCATTGCATGGTGGCACTGGTTAAAGTTAACGGCCTTGAGGCATACGCCCTGTTGGACACAGGGAGTACTGCCATCTCGATATCACATGACTTTGCCCAAGTGGCGAAGCTCAAGGTTTTCCAATTGGAAAACCCAATCCCTCTGCAACTAGGAACGGTTGGAAGCCATTCCATGATAAACTTTGGGGCCAGATCTTGCGTAGAGCTGGGGACCGTAAGTGACGACGACACCTACTTGGACGTCGTCAACATCGACAGATACGACATGATTGTCGGTATCCTGTTTCTACGCAAGCACAGATTCATCCTGGACTTCGACCAGGATATCCTGAGTAGGCGAGGTGTGAAAGTCCCAACCTTGACTTCCGGTCAAGAGGATCTCATGCCCACCAAGAAATGAGCATTGCGAGTACATGTGCCCATCGCGCCAGGTAGGTGAATGGTTCGCGCAACATATTGAGGCCCACCCAGCCAAGCGGCACCCTCACAACGGAATGCAAGCTGCAGCCTGGGCAAAGGCAAACCTCCCCTTGAGGGGGGGGAGGAACAACATGTTCAAGCAATGGACACTAGCCAGGAGACCCTTCGCGATGGAAAGCAAGAGTCCGTCAATCTTCAGGAGACTCTTCGCGATGGACAGTGAGAGTCAGTCAAACTTCAGAAGACTCTTTGCGATGGACAGCAAGAGTCAGTCAAACTCCAGAAACTTCACGACCATTGGTTCGCGAAGTATGCCGACATTCTTAATGGAGTCCTTTCGGAACTCCCTCCGCTAAGAGAAATAAACCACCGGATCCCACTTATTGACGATGGCAAGCAGTATTATTATCACTTGCCCCGCTGCCCTGACGCCATGAAACTGCAACTCATGGAGAAAATGAAGCAGTATATGGGCGCGGGATGGTGGATCCTGAAGGCAGTGCCACAAGCAGCACCGCTCCTATGCATCCCGAAGAAATCGGGAAAGCTTAGAACAGTTGTGGACTGTCGACAGCGCAACGACAATACCATCAAAGACGTCACACTGTTCCCGGATCAAGACCAGATCCAGATGGATGTTGCACAAGCGAAGTTTTGCTCAAAAATTGACCTGTCCAATGCGTACAAACAAGTACGCATTAAACTGGAAGACGTTCATAAAACCGCCTTCACAACGGTCTACAGGACGTGCAAGAGCAATGTCTTACAGCAGGGTGACTGTAATGGTCCCGCTACCTTCCAGCGGTTAATGACTGCTATCTTCCAAGATAAGATTGGCATATTTGTGCACGTCTATCTTGACAATTTATTTGTCTTCAGCGCATCAATAGAAGACCATAAGAAGGATCTTGAATATGTTTTTGAGAAGCTCCGAGAGTTTTATCTCTTCCTTGAGAAAGTGAAGTGTGATCTATACTCGAAGCATATGGATTGCCTTGGCCATCTAATCGATGACCAAGGTTTACACATGGACATGGACAAAATGGCGCGCGTCCGCGAGTGGCGCACACCCAGGAATCTCAAAGACGTCCAGCGATTCCTGGGTCTTGTACAGTACCTGGCCCATTTCATGCCAGATGTCACAGCCTATACTGGTCCACTCTCTGCGATCTGCAGAAATGGCCAGCCCTTCTATTGGAAACTGCTCCATGAGGCATGTTTCAATCACGTTAAGGCGATTGCTTGTAAATCGCCCATTCTGAAGCCAATCGATCTGGATTCTAGTGATCCGATTTGGGTTATCTGTGATGCATCTATGTCCAGCATAGGAGTGATGTACGGCCAAGGGGAAACCTGGCAGACATGCCGTCCCGCAGGCTTCATGTCTAAAAGGTTCACAGCCGCGCAGATGAACTACCAAGTATTTGAGATGGAGACAATTGCCATTCTCAAAGCACTCCTCAAATGGGAGGATAAACTCCTTGGTTGAAGAATCCTTGTGGTCACGGACCATAAGGCGTTAGAATTCTTTAAGACACAAAGGCGTCTTAGCAATAGACAGGTGTGATGGATGGAATTCCTAGTGTGCTTCGACTACGACATCACGTATGTCAAAGGCGAGACAAACCTGGTGGCTGACGCCTTGTCCAGGTACCATGAGAATGACCACTGGGACGAAGCAACAGACAAGTCCCAGTATGTCAATGCAGACTTGCACCTTGACCCTGAGGGAGAAGATCTCCCTTGGGTCCGCTTTGAGGAAACTCGAGCAATGCACAAGTCAGGTGTTGATCCCCATTCACGCCCGCAATGTCAACGACGAGTGCTGTGGAAGGCGGATGATCCAGTATCATTCGCACCAAAGCACCCCATCATAGAGGCCATTGAGGAGAGGCAGCAGGATGCAGCTGCACTCGCTGCCCATGAAGAATGTGGGTGCAGCCCAGTGCCTGCGCTGCCGCCGCTGGACGACTCCTCCAACCCAACAGTCGAGGAGTCCCTTGGACATCTCCTGGACCTTCGCCCCTGAGTTGAAGGGGACCTGTCCATACTGGAGAGCATCAAGCATGGGTACCAAAAAGACCTGCTTTTCTCCAAGGTCCTCAACAACGTCGGGCACCACAAAAACTTTGAGGTCTTAAGTGACCTCCTATATACCCGCAATTGCGCAGATGCCTCTGTGCTTTGCGTACCATCCGTCGTCCATGACAAATGACAGCTCACTGAAGTTGTGATATCCCAAGCACACAAAGTGCTGGGGCATTATGGGCCACAGAAGACAGCAGACTATGTGCAGCATCACTACTGGTGGCCACGCATTGGACAGGACATTGAGCAATACTGCAAGATGTGCCCCATTTGTCAAATGACGAAGTCCAGCACCCAGAGAGTGCCTGGACTTTTGCACAGCCTACCGATCCCCACGCGACCTTGGGAATCAATAGCAATGGACTTCGTCAGCCCATTCCCAGAGTCCAGTGACTGCAACTACCTCTGGGTAGTCATCTGTCGCCTCACCTCAATGGTGCACTTAGTGCCCATCCGTACGACTACAACCACAAGTGAGCTTGCTCGGTTGTACGTTTGCGAGATAGTCCGTTTGCATGGACTTGCCGGAACTATTGTCTTGGACAGGGACTCCAAATTCACGTCCAAATTTTGGCGTGAAACTCATAGGCTTCTTGGCACAAAGCTCTTGATGTCAATGTCATTCCATTCCCAGACGGATGGTGCGTTAGAGCGAGCAATTCACTCAGTTGCCCAGATTCTCCAGGCGATGGTATGACCGGACCAGCAGGACTGGCCTGACAAGATCCCCATGGTGGAATTCGCCCTGAATTCTGCTATTAGCAGCTTGTCCGGGTTCGCCCCATTCGAGCTTAATTGCGGGTATACACCTAGTGTAAACCCAGGGATCGTGCCAGAACCGCATGCCATACCTGGTGTCAGGCATTTCGTCGAACGCGTGCTGCAGAACCTCGCAGATGCGCACAACGCAATCATTGAGAGCCGAGTGCGCCAGATGCACAATGCTAATCGTCACTGACGCGAAGGTGACACCTTCGCGGCAGGCGATCTAGTATTTGTGTCCACTGCAGACCTATCACTCCCAAAGGGACGTGCGCACAAACTGTTACCCAAGTTTGTCGGTCCATTCAAAATACTCGATGCCCAACCAAGTACATTGACCTATAAGGTTGAGTTGCTGGCTCAGTTACAAGCCCGGAACTTGCACGACTGGTTTCACCGGAGCAAGATTTGCCCTTATCACGCGAATGATGACATGCTGTTCCCACATTGGGAAGTGCACATGTTTTACGACTACGGCACCCCTGACGACCAGGAGTGGCTTGTAAATGAGATCGTTGCTCACAAGTAGGACACGGGTCGCTTATTGTTCCAAGTACACTGGAACATGGGCAACACCACTTGGGAGCCACATGAGGCCTGCAAAGAATTGCAGGCCCTGGATGATTATCTTGGACTCATAGGCATCCAAGATCCTCACGATTTGCCTTATAAAGGCAAGCTGCGCAAATGAGTACCATTTGTGGCAACAAGCTGCCTTGCGCGGCTGATTAAGGGGGATCTACCGTATAGGAACGCCCCGAGATAAGCACGCGCGATCCATTGATACCACGATCGATCGTGCCATGTCAAAATTTTTTTATGCCAAACTCTCGCCTGACTTATAATCAGGACTTACCAGTGCAGCGTGGACCTTCAACATGCTGCTCTACAAATTGCCACCTCATCATATCCTTGACCACATCCCTGACCAATGCCCTCCAACCAACTGTCCCCAACCCCCACCTCTAACCAGGGCAGTGAACCCAGCCCATGGCGATACAAAGCCATGTTGCAACTTGTATCACACAATACCCACACCTGCACTATGTGCTCAGCGTGGCAAACTCATTACACAAAGTCCGCTATGGATGACGAACCCACCCTTGTTGAGGCTGAGAACCAGCGTCGCGATGTCATCCGCAGCAATCTCATTGCAGAGAATCTCAGCATGCACCAGCAGCTCCAGTCACTGCAACGGCAGCACAACAATCTCCAGCAAAAGAACGACTTGCAATAGGACACCACCACGTCCTTGTGTCGTGAGCTTGATGCTGTCTGCGTGGACCTTGAGGATACTCGTCGCCGCCTCCGCTTGGCTGATGACAAGATCGTCCGCGCGCGTGACGTCGCTGACGACATTGAGCGTAAAGCGGACAAGGCCATCGGCAAGCTAAAGGATGAGAACGATATGCTCCGCCTCCAGGTCAAACAGGGGCACACCCTGCGCTGACGCAAGTTGCCTTGCCACGATTCCCTATCTATGTCCCCGTCCTGTTCTCGCCACGCCTCCAGCCGCGCCTCCTGCCGCACATCCCCCATGGCTGAGGACCGCAGCCGCACCTCTTGCTGCCCATCCCCTATGGCTGAGGACCGCGACGACACACCTTCGCGCGACATCACGGACCTGCTGCACCTTCTCTTGAGGCTGACCGTGCATTCCACAGCCACCTCTTCTGCTACCTCGCTCCCTCTTGGGGAGCTGCCACAGCCGTCACCCATCATCCCTTCGCCCTCTGAGGGCGCAGACCTCACTTCGCGGATGATGGACACCGTCGGCCTTGCACCCCTTGGCGATGATTGCGAAACCGCCACTCCCTTCATCAAGAGTGTTGGCTTCTATGCATCACTTCCCGTGCTTCAATTCTATGGGCACCGTTATGAGTGCGCTGCAATCGATCATGCTGGGATGTTTGACTACTCCAGCCCGTTCTTCGTCCTTGCAGATGGACAACTTACTGAGCGCGGCCCCTCCTTCATCACCATGCTACTCCAGAGGGAGTTCGTCCAGACTCATGAGGCGAGCATCCGAGCTGGCATCCCCTTACCCATTATGGACCTCATTTTGGGGGGGAGGAACAGGGTGCTGATATCATCACGTGATCCTTCCAATGAAGCTGGCATCACAGCCCTTCTCACAACGCCATCAAGGCATGTGCATGCCGAAGGGTATATCGACTGTGTCCAGAATATACCGCCGGAATTGTGTGAAGAGTGCCATCAGAAGGCTCTCAAGCTCTGGGCAGGGCTCCAGGACGCGCGACGCAAGGAGCAACGCAAAGGGTGCATTGCGAGCGGCGGAGTGCCTCCTCTGCCAAAGGAGCCCTTGCCCCATGTCAGCACCGCCATTTGGAAGAAATGGTTACGAAACATGTGTGAACACCCTTACATAGAGGGCTGGTTCACACTTAAAGGAGTACCATTCGTCTGTAATGGATACTTGAATGTGCATGTCGATGCCGCAAGGGCCCTCCTCACCCTGCTTCCACTATCGTCCAAGAAGTCACGCCCAGGAACCATCTGTGGTCCACTTCAGAACGCATTCCTTCGGTCAGCGGCCATGCTGCTCAATGTGCATGGCATGTATGGAGAGACCATCACCTGCCTTCGCTTGACCATCGCGCCATAGTGCCGTGCCCACTTTTACAACCCATCTGAGTTCGCTGATAAGAGCCATCTCAACTGCGAACATGTGGCGCGCTTCCTGGCAAGCGTTGGTGTGACCATGGCCGAAGCGGAGACATGGCAACAGTGGGCTGCAGCCTACATGGACATGTCACTTACAGAGCATCCAGAGGATGCGCTACTACAGGACGCAATGCAGGATGCACATGTGTGCATCGATGCAGACCACAGCCTGGTCCTCAAAAAGGTCAACCCAGGCACCCCAGGATACTATTCCCCTGTTCTCAAGCAGTCCCGCGCTCAACATGCCACACAGCACACAGCCTACCACTCAAGGGAGAACTTGTCCACCAACGCTGAAGCGGGCCCTTCTGCCCCCATGGGTGAAGAAGCCCCTGCATCTCCAGTTCACCCAGAGGATGCTAGAGAAGGTGATACTACATACGCTAATAAGCAGGAGGGCGAGGACACTTGGATGGGCCCAGCCTAGAGTAGCCATCTTGTTGAGCACTATACAAGTATCTTATGTGTACTTGAACTCAGGGTACCTATGTATATAGTACCTATGACAATACTATCACTGCATGATTCCTTCCTCACTGCGTGATGTGTCTTTTGTGGGGGAGGGTGTAAGGCAGCAGTAGTTACGTCGCCTTACGCTGTCCAAACACAAGTCCTTTTGGAAATTCATAAGAGGCACACATTGGTGTGCATAACCACAGATTGCGCATGGCAATAAGGACAGCATCACATGCCTATTTGATAATGCACAATCATGCAGATGACATGCAATCGACCCCAATCGATTGCGCGTAAACTGCACAAATATGCACTAATGTAGATGATGTGCGATTGACCTTGATCGGTCGCACATGAACTACATAAAAGTCTACATAGGATGGTGCATGATATGCACCACATATATGACGTGTGATCAACCTCATTAGGTGGTCGCACATAATTTAGATCGCCATGAGTGATGAATGAAGACATGTGCTAACTAGTAGCACATGTAAATAGGAGGGTCCCCAACGGGTCCCCATGTAGATAGATACAATAGATACAGGATCATGTATATAAAGGGTTGCCCTCTCATCTAGGAGGGGCAGACTTTTCTACCCTTACGTTTAGCTTTCGCAATAACCATTGATTTGATCTGGTTCTGTTGCGGCGAGCTCTTAGGAAATAAGTCGAAGTCTTTATCCAACTTATCAACTATATCCAACACGCCACAGCGTGTTACAGAGCACAAGAATATCTGCCAACTTCTCTTAGGGCTAGTTGTTGACCTCCAACTCAGTGGTAGATCTAGTTTGGCACATTTGCTCAAGGCTGTGAGTGGCCTTCTTGATTTCCTGTATCTGGCCCAACTGCCCTCTCAAACAACCAATATGATCACTTGTCTTGAGTGTGCTTTGCTCATGTTTCATCAAAACAAAGACATCTTTGTGGATCTTGGGGTGCAAGACCACTTCAATATTCTGAAGATTCACAGTCTTCTTCACTACAGCTCATCAATCCATATATTCAGCACTACTGACAATTATAATACTGAGCAGACAGAGCAGCTTCATATAGACTTTGTAAAGAATGCTTATTGTTCAACAAACCATAAAGATGAATACCCCCAAATGACCACCTGGATGGAGCACTGCAAGAAGATACAACAACATATAGTTTGTATTAAGTTTCTGCAGCAGCAGCAGCCTGCAAGTGCCCCACATCAAAGACCAATTGGCATCCCCCACAGCCTGGTCTGTGTTATCTCAAGATGACTTGAAATCCAACTCTTTGGAGGGTGTCATTCAAGAATATTGTATGCAATTATGGTGCTATTGACTTCCAAGATCCTCTTGGTAACTTTCTTGCACATCTCAGGGATCCCAATTTCTCAGGTCAGACTTTATGCAATCATGGAGAGAACACATTGATTCCATTCCACCACATCCCTGCTTTCCACAAAATCAAATTTACAAATGGGGATGGTGCCATCATTGACAGCATCTATATTCAGCTGGAACAAGTTGGCACCCACAGGCAGATCATACCAGCATGCTTTGACACAGTGCTGGTCTGGACTGGTTGACAGCCAGGTAGTGTGCATTGAATTCAAGATAGGTTTTGGTCTGATCATTATGGCCAAACAAAATCTAGCTAACTTCAGTTCCTTCCAGATCATAGGGTAGCTCAGGTTTGGGTTGTTTTTCAGGTCCCAGCCACAGTGCTCTCAGAGATAGTCTGATCACTGCAGTCCTCAGTGGATGCTATGTGTGTTCCAACACATCTTGCATATGTTGAATGGTTTAGCCCCATCCCTCCCATGCCACATAGAAACCATGGCATGTATAGGGTTTCAAGGTTATTAAGTAGTGGGTGCAGGCAAGCAGGTATTATCTCAGTGGATAAGATAGTCTCTAGTGTTCATTTGTTTCTGAGGCTCATATCAAACTTATCACTGTCTGACAAGTTGAACTGTTTTACAGTTTTGGAACATTGTTATTCATTCTATATTAACCCCTTCAGTAGTAGGGACATGTTTCTGCTATTTTCATAAAGCCAGTCCCAAATTATTGTAGAGAACTAGACTGGTATGGCCCAGCTGTTTAAATCTAACCTGTAAAATGCATGCCAATCCCTTCCCCATTTCGCACTCCAGAGCGTCCAGACCCCTCCAACTTATCCACAGCGATGTTCATGGCCCTGTCAAGGTCCCTACTTATCAGGGATATCACTATTGGGTCTCATTCATTGATGATTTCTCTTGCTTCAAAGCTGTTTATCTGCTAAAGCAGAAATCTGAGACCTTTGATGCTTTCAAGCAGTTCAAGGCTTGGGCTGAGAACATCACTGGGCAAAAACTGGGCACTTTGCATAATGATAAGGGTGGGGAATACATGTCTAGGGAGTTTGAGGCTTTCTGCATTGATCATGGCATCTAGAGACAGCACAGTGCTCAGAATTGCCCTTAGCAGAATGGTGTTGCAGAAAGGGCCAATAGGATGCTGGAAGAAGGTGTCATCCCCATGCTACATGAGTCTGGCATGCCTCCATCATTCTGGGAAGAAGCTCTGGCATCATTTGTATATACTCACAACAGAGTTATCACTTCTGCTTTGCCAGACAGTATACCTTATGAAACATTCCTTGGGAGCAAACCTGATCTCTCTATGCTACACGTTTGGGGCTGTACTGCTTATGTCTTGGTTCAGAAGGACAAGTGACCTCTTAGGAGTCTTGGATCACACATAGAGAAGTGTGTCTTCATTGGGTATCCTCAGGGTTACAAGGCATGGAAGTTCTACTGTCCAGGGAGTAAGAAGGTGATCATTTCAGAAAGAGCAGACTTTGATGAACACTTTTTCATCAATCAGAAGCACTCTACTCCTCAGACTCCACCCCCTTGTCCTAAATCTCTTCTAGGACCCTCCCCTCCTTATAGCTTTTTTTTTTTTTTTTAAATTCTTGTTTATTGTCCTTAGAACTAGCCATTGGACATGTGCTACAAGACTAAAACTGCAACCTGTATGTAAGCTAAATAAATCTGTTACCCAGGTGTTACTCTTAGCACTCAAGTCCATACTCTCTCCTAATTACAGCCTATTCTTGCTGATCTAAAAGGCAGCCTGCTGGCAGCAGAAAAAAGGGGTTGGTCTGGGATAAGATATACAATTCAAGGGGGATCACAAGTCCATTGTCAAGAAGTGAGAGGAGGGGGGGCTAGGAGGGGGGGAAATAGTCTGGCACTGAAGGCACTGTGATGAAAATGTAAGAGGAGAAAGGGGGGGCAGAGAAGGGAAGGGAACAGGGATGGGAGAGGTTGAGGTCACCAGATGTGTGAAGGCATCACATGCTGGTACCTAGGCTGGGCTCGAAGCACATGAGCACTTGGCCAGGCCATCAGGTGGTGAGGAGGGGGGGCATTTTGAAGAAGCTGCCTTGGTGGTGCAATGCCAATGCTCGACCTGGGCTGACAATAAAGCGGCCTGGGCCATTGAGCAGTTGACAAGTTGCTCCCAAGACTTTAGTGTTGTGGTGGCTCTGGCTAATTGTCAGCTAAAGCCAGAGCCAGAGCTGACTACAACACTAGCAGAGCAGAGCCACAAGTGGTTGAGCCACCCATTTTAGCTGACTCTACTGAGCTGGCTTTCCTGCCAGCTTGACCTGCTAAGCCAGCTGAGCTGTCATTTTTCTTCTGCTCCTTGCCCTCTCCAGCAAATATGCCCTTACTTGCTTGCTTTCCCCCCTTGTGATCTCCTGCTCCCTTAATACAATGTCCCTCCTCTTGCCACACCCCAATTTTCCCAGTCAAAGACACTACAATCATTGCAACCCTGCCTGGCAGTATTGTTGGCAGCAACTTGGTCCCAGGCCATACACTCAACCCCCATATTGTTATGCACATACATCAGTGTACCAGCCTTCCCAGGCTCTTCAAAGAATGGCTGGATGATTGTGCAGAGAGTGGACAGGGACAGGGATGATGATCAGCTTGGGTTTGATGGTGGTGAGTGGTACTGGTGACAAGAGCGCCACTGTTTCTGACAAGCCACATCATGATGACATGATGTTTGTCAACATGCCTGTCTAGGGCCCAGTTGGAAAATCTTGCAAGAAAAGTATACATGGTCCCCCTGCATAGTATCACGGTGCTCCAGTTCCTTCCCCCTCCCTTTACTAATTACAAGCACTTATTCTTCATGACATTCTCCTATCTATCCATATGACCAACCCTGCTGTTATCTCTTTCCTTTCCCCCCATTTCCCCCCCTTCTTTCTGTCAGGCATTACCACATATTTACTTGCCGCTGAACATGATATTGCTCTACACTTGTGCTTTTCCCTCACCTTGGGATTCTATTCTATTTGTCAAAATATCACAATGATGCAGTGAATTCCTTTATCCTGAGAAACATGTGATTCCCTACTTGGTGGATGAGAGCATGTAGTAAACAAACATGGCAATGCCATGAGATTCTGGAGTCCACTGAAGACCAGAAGAATAGAAAGTAGAGGGAGAGGTGGGGAGAGGTGGAGGATAGTAACTTAGAAAAGGGGGTGGGGAAACAAGCATCTGATGATAAATGGACTACATCATGCTACTACACTGTGCAAGTACTTTGTATGCATGGGGTGGGTACTCAGATTAAGAAAAAGGCATTGGTGGTGTGGGGATATGAGATAAACTGGCAATAGTTAATTTTCTGTGTCTACTGATGTCATCGCATTCATCAACAAGGCAGTGAGGAGCAGAGAATCTGATAGAATCTTGGTAAAAGAAAAAAAAAGGGTGGGCAGAAGGAGCATGCAACTTTGACAATCTGCATTTTCAGGTATGACACACCACACACTGCAAATGCTTGTCAAGCACTTTATTCTTCCTCTTCCTCCTATACCATGTTGTATAACACACCATGAATATACAAAAATGGGCTGTTCTGACTGTGATCAAATTCAAAGTTTGATAATCTTCTCCATCCCCCTCCAACTCATCTTCTTGTTCCATCCCAGGTGTTAAGGTCCAAGGGCCTTAAAGACGCGACGTGCATGGTTTGGTTTGGCGACGACTGGGATTGCTCAGTGGGGTCTCCTCCTGAGGCAATAGATCACATGAGTAGCGCGGTACCGATTGGCTACGCAGTATAAGAGTAAAGTCCCCGATGATAAGGGCGACTTATTGAGGTAGATAGTAGAGATGAAAGGGAGAGCTTCAAGGCTTTGAAGCGACTAAGTTTGAT
>Ga0307510_10002122_pt1 | contig 22419 bp, 14 predicted proteins | sample 12_EM_MG_FD_207224 | JGI IMG/M metagenome (GOLD analysis project Ga0307510, IMG submission 207224) | Populus trichocarpa ectomycorrhiza microbial communities from riparian zone in the Pacific Northwest, United States - 12_EM | ecosystem: Host-associated > Plants > Roots > Unclassified | place...
CTTCTGTTTCTCAATGCCTACCCGTCCGTGACGTTGCTTGGCATTACCACCGTTTTCGGCAATGCCGACATCGACACAGTGACGCGTAACGCCCTTTATCTGAAGAAACGCTTCGCCATTTCCGCGCCGGTTGCGCGCGGCGCCGGCGCTTCGCTCGCAGGCGAAATCAGCTTGCCTCCGACTCATATCCACGGCCAGAACGGGATTGGAGACATTGTTCTGGACCAGTCCGGTCTGCCGGATCTGGATCCGCGCGCAGCGCACAGATTCATCATCGACACCGTGCGGGCAAATCCCGGCGAAGTGACTCTCCTGGCTGTCGGACGGATGACGAACCTTGCACTTGCCTTGCGGGAGGCTCCTGACATCGCCTCCCTCATCAAGAACGTCGTCGTCATGGGCGGCGCATTTTCACTCTCCGGACACAACGGCAATGTCACGCCTGTGGCCGAAGCAAACATGATCGGAGACCCCCTGGCGGCCGACGAGGTGTTTGGTGCCAGCTGGCCCGTGACCGCAATTGGCCTTGATGTCACGCGGCAGGTTGTCATGGGACCGGCAGAACTAAGTCGTCTAGCGGCCTACGGTGGTGAGGCGGGACGATTTATCGTCGAAACGTCCAGAGGATATCGCGCATTTCACGCCCAGTTCGGAATCGACGGCTACTACGTTCATGATGCCACCGCAGCGGTCTATGTGGTCGATCCGGCGCTGTTCCAGGTGCGCTCGGGGCCGATCCGCGTCGCAACGGAAGGGGTCGCGATCGGGCAAACAATTCAACGCGACTGGGGCACCCTCTATCCACCCGGCGAATGGGATATGGCTCCCGATCAGAAGGTAGCAATCAGCGTGGACGCCAATCGCGTCCTTGGCATGTTGGTCGGAACGCATATTCCCTGCCTTCTGGCATCGTGACGGGGCCGCAAGCGATGAATGACCCAAGAGATGATAACCTGCTTTTGAACGCTCTTCTGGCCGTATTGGAGGCCCATATCCTGCCACTGACACGCAAAGGCGTATCGCGCGGCAACAAGATCTTCGGGGCCGCCTTGTTAAGAAAAGACGACTTCTCCGTCGTCCTGGCGGAAACGAACAATGAGACGGAAAATCCGCTCTGGCACGGCGAGATTCATGCCCTCAAGCGGTTTTTCGAACAGCAGCCACTGGGAAGACCCTCCACCAAGGATCTGATCTTCCTGTCCACGCATGAGCCTTGTCCCATGTGTCTTTCGGCGATCACCTGGGCGGGGTTCGATAACTTCTATTCGTTTTTCACGCACGAGGATTCTCGCGATGCTTTTGGCATTCCACATGACTTGAAGATCTTGAAAGAGGTTTTTGGATTAAATCCCGGAAAATACCGGCGCAAGAACGCCTTCTGGCAGAGCCGGTTTATTCGCGACATGATCGCCGTTTCGGACAAAACGGTTCGCTCGCATTTTGAAGCGCGTGCGACGGCAATAGCAGACGAATACGCTTCTCTGTCAACGCTTTACCAACAGGGCAAGCATCAGAACGCCATACCGCTGAACTGACGGACGCTCGACGTCTTTCTGCTTACGCGGAAAGTTTATGGCAGATCTCGGACTTGAACGGCCGCGCCTGTCGAAGGCTGTGTCACAACCAATATGATTTGAGGAAAATTCGTAGTCGCGGCCTGAATAGCCGTCCAATCGTCGAAATCAGCCAGGAGATAGCAAATGCCGAACCCGAATTCCACTTTGCAATTCTATCTTAATGGCGAGACGGTGGTGATCGAAAATCCATCGCCGTCTGCCCTGCTCGTCGACTATCTACGCTCGCCCGAGGTACGGCTCACCGGCACCAAGAAACCATGCGGACAAGGAGGATGCGGCGGCTGCACGGTCATTCTGTCGGATTGGCCGAACGGGCAGACGAGAAGCCGCGCCATCAATTCCTGTCTTCGCAGACTTTGCTCACTGAACGGAATGGCGATCACGACGATCGAAGGAACAGGCGGATTGCCCACCGACATCGCGGTCTATCCGGCGCATCATCCAACGGCCTCTCGCTTCGCACCGCCAGTCAATGCGCCTTTGCCTCTCAACCTCCTCGAAGAAGTGAAGACGGTAGGTGCCTACGTCTTGCCGGATGGATCGCATGTCAATCCAGTCGCTTATTCGCTCGCGACGAACAATGGCAGTCAATGCGGCTATTGCAGCGTCGGCTTCGTGATGAACATGTCCGAGTTCATCGCCAACCATCCGCAGGCGACAAAAAAGGAGATCGAGGGGATCTTCGATGGAAATCTGTGCAGATGCACCGGATACAGACCGATCCTCACCGCAATGGAAACATGGGCAAGCGATTGGAGCGCAGCGGACGATGAAAACCGCATGAAATGCCTCCAGGACCACCCACTGAGCAACGTGCCTAAGACCATGACCCTTCCGGATCCGGGGACACCCTTGTCCGGGCCGCCTCTATGGATGCAGGGAACTGGCATCGAATGGTTCGCACCTTCAAACATCGCCGACGCCGAGACCATCGACCTTACTTTGAGGAACCAGGGAAAGAATTTCCGCCTCGTCCATGGAGGCACATCGTATGGCATCTACAAAAGTGAGTTCGCTGAGGTGGACGCTTTCATAGATTTGGCTGGCGTTGCGGAACTGCACGGCGACATCGCCAACCGGAGCAACTATCTGTATATCCCTGCTGGGGCCACATACAGTCAGGCCATTGATGCCATCCAGACGATCTACGACGGGGCGGGCAGGTCGGACGACGCCCTCAGCGATCCTCTCATGTACATGTTGAAACGGACAGCGGGGCGCATCGTGCGCAACGCAGCGACCATTGGCGGGAATCTGATGCTTTATCTGCATCACATCGCAAACGGCACCGGAGATCCATTTCCCTCCGACCTGGCAACCGCCGTCTATTACAATTCCAGCATTGACATCAGCAACCTTAGCGGCAGCAACTGGGTATCGAGTCCGGGCACTGTTCTAAAGAACGTCTTTGATGATGTCGCAAACGGGCGGCTGTCTGCGGACGATCTTATTATTTCGGGCCTCACCGTTCCGCTAGCGCTTTCCTATGGTGATCGACACTTCTGTGTCGCTCAAAAAACCGCACTGCGAGAAGTCAATTCCCACTCCATTATAAATTCCAGCATTGCATTCGACTGGGACGTCTTTTCTTTGAATATAAATACCTATGCCTATTTTGGCGGGGTCACCGGCGCCATCTGGACGCCCGATTCAAGCGTTTTCAGTCCGTTTTCGGGCCAGACAGGTCTTAACCTGCAAACCCTTTCGACTGCATGCACGAATTTATATGGCGCAGCCGTAAGCGCTCTCCAGCTGGCATCCCAGGGCAGAATGCAAGCCACGACGGACGAAGGTTTTACAATAGAATATAAAGCGCAGCTCATTGCGGGCATGTTATTCAAGGCGGGCATTGCGCTGTTGTCCAAATTAGGAACCTCAGTTCCCCCTGAGCTCGCATCGGCCGGAGAGATCACGTGGGGGACTTGGCCTGTCAGTAGCGGGCATCAGGACTATGCGGCCCAGGACTATAAAGCCCCTGTGGGTCAGCCTTACATCAAAGCTACGGCGCTCGAACAATGTTCCGGGCGAACCCACTATACGCATGAGCTGGCATATCCTCAGGGCACCCTGCACGCTGCTTTTGTTCAAAGCCGGAATGCCTTGGCAGAATTCAACTTTCGGTGGGCCACCGCGGCGGTTGCCGCCGACGAGCTGAGCGATCAATTGGCGACAACGTTCCCGGCTTTCCGACGACTGATAACCTACGCGGACGTCCCAGTGCAATCAGCCAACTTCCAAGGCATGGGCGCCGATCAGCCATTGTTTGCGGTGGACAAGGTGCTCTACGCAGGTCAGGCCATCGCACTTATCCTTGCCGATACCGAACAGGATGCGAACCTGATCGCTGAATATGTCTCGGCGAAGTGTCTGGCCTACAAGCCGATCGACTGGGGTGGAGCGTGGGACTCAAGCTGGCAAGATCCCATCCTGACTCTCGAGGACGCAATTCAGAAGGGAAGCATCTTCCCTGATACGCCGATGGCGGTCCCCTATCTCTGCCATATCTGGCAAATCAGGCGTCTTCGGAGCCGCATGGACTGGGCGGGGCCTCCGGCTGCCCCCGCCGATTTCGATGCCGTCCCTACGACCGACACCAAAACCATTGATGGGTCGAACTGTATCCATCTCGTCAACAACCAGAAAACCGGCGGCCAGGCACATTTTTATATGGAAACGCAGGCCTGCCTCGCCGTTCCTGCGGATGAAGGTCGCATCGTCGTCAACTCTTCCACTCAGAGCCCGATGGAGATGCATCAGACTGTCTCGTCAACTCTCGGGAAGCAATACAATAAGGTCAAGATTCAGACCCGATTGCTGGGCGGCGCGTTCGGAGGCAAGACCGAGCAGGCTCGCTTTACTACAGGACCGACTGCCGTTGCCGCAGTGGTAGTGGACGCTCCGGTGCGCCTTGCGATGCCTCGCGATGAAGACACGGCCATGATCGGCAAGCGGCATGCACTCTATGGAGTCGGAGAAATTGCAGTAGACGACGGATCGGTGCGATCAGAAGACAAGGGCGTCATCAAAGGCATGCAGTTGGCGATGTGGGCCGATGGCGGTGCCTATTACGATTGTTCCTTTATTGTCACCAATTGCATTCAGACCCGTATCGATAACGCATATATGATCGACAATTTCCTCAGTCAGATCGATGTCTGCAGGACTAACACTTCTCCCAACACTGCGATGCGAGCCTTTGGCGACATCCAGGCTACAAACATCGTCGAAAATCTGATCGATGATGCCGCGGCCGCCCTGAATATGCGCGCCGAGGATCTGCGCGAGAAAAACTTCTATCAACGCGGTGATGTGACGCCCTACGGCCAGACACTGACGGCCTGCTATATGAGCGAGGTTTGGCGCTACCTGAAGCAGAAAGCCAACTTCGACGACCAGCTTGCGAAGGTCCAAGCGTTTAACGGGCAGCACAAATGGCGCAAACGGGGTATCGCGCTGATCCCGGTCAAGTATGGATCCGGATATAACTTCGAGCAGCTGAAGCAATCTTCAGCCATTGTTGTCGTCAACCAGGCGGACGGTTCGGTCGTCGTTCACCAGGGCGGCGTCGATATGGGACAGGGGCTACTCACACAGATAAGGCAGGTTGCAGCCTACGTGCTCAATATTCCTCAAACGCTCGTCCATGTAGAGTCTCCCCAAACAGATACGACCCCCAATACGAGCAGCAGTGGTGCGTCTACCGGCACTCCCTATAGCGCTGAAGCCGTAAAACGTACCTGCGAGCAACTAAGGCAGCAGCTCCACGAATTCGGATATCAACTGCTCAAGGACAACGGAAACGACTGGTGTAAGGATAACGGCGTCGATTTCTGGAACTACGGACAGGACGGTTGGAATACGCTGGTGAAGACAGCGCAAGGGTACAAATTGATCTGGCAGAACCTTATCAATTTGGCATATGCGAACCGACTGCCGCTGACCGCCACGTTCAACGCCAATATCGAGCACGGCGAGTTCGACATGCCAGTCTTGCGGTTCAAGCAACCGGATGAGCAGAACGATATACCCGGCATCACGAGAGCCCACGTTTCCACTGTAACCGACGTGCAGAACCAATTTGTCGGCTTCACCTATTCTGCTGCCTGTTCGGTGGTCGAGGTGGACATCCTGACGGGCGAGACAACCATCCTGCGTTCCGACCTAGTCTACGACGTGGGCTGGAGCCTTAATCCCGCCCTTGATGTTGGACAGGTCGAAGGGGCCTTCGTCCAGGGGATCGGCTTCCTTCTAACCGAAAATCTCGTGACCCAGATGGACGACACCGGCCCAAATGAAAAAGGTCATCTAAACACCACCAACACCTGGCGCTATAAAATCCCTGCGCATGTCACGATTCCTCTTGAGTTCAATGTGTCGCTTTTTCCGCGAAACGATCCCTCCGTGGTCAACATCCCTCCGGACGACCAAGGTGTCTTTTCCGCCAAGGAAGTGGGGGAGCCGCCTCTGGTGCTGGCAAACTCGGTGTTTTTCGCGATCAAGGATGCAATCAGGGCATCGCGATTGGAACGCAAACACAGCGCGCTGTTCAATCTGCGCGCGCCGGCCACAGTGCAGGAGGTACGAAACGCCTGCGATGTCATGTGGAGCGAACTGGCAAGCTAACAACGCCCTGGCCGGCGGAACATTTTGTGCCATTGGCCAGTCGCCACATAGACAACACAGTGCTGACCTTCGTCGGCTGGATCAACCAGCGCTGTCGAGGGACCATCGTGCTGACCACCCCTGCATTCTAGATGTATCCTCCCGTATCATATCGCGCCTTCAGGACGGACGGCGCCGAGGCTAAGGGGCGACAATTAAATCAGTTCCCTCAGCGAAACCGTTAGCCAACTGGATTGCTGCCTAACTGTGCCAAACTTCAGGCCATGGCCTCTCTGGATGTATATGGACCTCGCCCGATTGCAACGGGTTTGGCGAGATCAGGATGTTAGGTCACAACTGCTGACGTATATTCGGCTTCTTGATGCCGCGCGAATACCGTCGCTGCGAGCCTCGATGGGTTTTCGCACGCTTCCCCCTAAATGGCGCCGAGACATTGGCCGAAGCCATGCCGATCCAGACATGACACCCTTAGAAGTTCAACTAAAGATTATATAAGTAAAGTATAATTTATAGTTAAATAATAATTAAAGTATTAGATGGAGTATTGATGATTATTTGCACTGCAGGAAACCGGAACAATCTTCGAGGGATCAGGCATGAGTATTATAGGTCGCGGCAACAATGCTATTGCAGTACTCGCAGCGCTTTCAAAATCCCAAGCCATGATCGAGTTCGACTTGTCTGGCAGGATCTTGGCTGCAAACGAAATTTTCTGTAGGGCATTAGGCTATGATCTGCCAGAAATCATCGGAAAACATCACAGCATTTTCGTTGAACCGGAATACGCCTCGTCACAAGACTACAAAGCCTTCTGGGCAAAGCTGTCGGCTGGAAACTTCGATCAACGTCAGTACAAACGGATCGGCAAGGGTGGCAAGGAAGTCTGGATCGAAGCTTCTTACAATCCGGTATTCCGGCGTGGAAAGCCGGTGAAGGTCATCAAGATAGCAACCGATATTACAGCACAGAGGCTCAAAGCGGCTGAAGATGCGGGCAAGATCGAAGCGCTCGGGCGTGCCCAGGCCATCATCGAATTTACGCCTGCCGGTGAAGTGCTGACAGCGAATGACAACTTTCTCACCGCCCTTGGTTACACTCTTGCAGAGATCCGGGGCAAACATCACTCGATGTTCTGTGAGACCAACTATGTCGGGTCGGACGCCTATCGGCAATTCTGGAAAAAGCTTTCGGGCGGTGAACTCGTTGCAGATGAATTCATGCGGCTCGGCAAGGGTGGCCGCAAAGTCTTCATCCAGGCCTCTTACAACCCAATCTTTGATCTGAACGGTAAGGTGTTCAAGGTCGTGAAATTCGCAACCGACGTCACGGCGCGAGTGGAAAACGTCGATCAGCTTGCGCGTTGCCTGACGAACCTCGCAGACGGCGATCTGTCACAACGGATTGAAAAGCCTTTCATTCCATCGCTGGAACGACTTCGCACTGATTTTAACAGCGCCTCAGATAAGCTTATGAGCGCTATGGCAACCGTTGCCGAGAATGCCCGGGCTATTTCGGCGGGATCGAACGAGATCCGTACTGCAGCCGACGACCTGGCAAAAAGGACTGAACGGCAGGCTGCTTCCGTCGAAGAGACAGCGGCTGCCTTGGAGCAAATCACCACCACCGTCAAGGATTCGAGCCGCCGGGCCGAGGAGGCCGGAAAACTCGTCGCCCGAACAAAAGGTGACGCGGAGCATTCCGGCAATGTCGTGCGGGATGCGATTGGCGCCATGGGCCAGATCGAAAGCTCATCGCGAGAAATCTCAAGCATTATCGGCGTCATCGACGAGATCGCGTTTCAGACCAACCTTCTGGCTCTTAATGCTGGGGTCGAGGCTGCACGCGCGGGCGACGCGGGCAAGGGATTTGCCGTGGTCGCTCAGGAAGTGCGTGAACTGGCGCAGCGGTCGGCGAAAGCGGCGAAAGAAATCAAAACCCTGATTACTGCGTCAGGCACTCATGTCGCAAGCGGAGTGGCGCTCGTGACAAATGCTGGCTCCGCTTTGCAGGAAATTGCCAGCCAGGTGCACGAAATCAATACGAACGTATCAGCAATTGTTGATTCCGCCCGTGAACAATCGACCGCGCTCAGTGAAATCAACCAGGCCATCAATACGGTGGATCAGGGGACCCAGCAAAATGCGGCCATGGTCGAGGAACAGACTGCCGCCAGCCATGGTCTGGCACGCGAGGCGGCCGCTCTGTTTGAATTGCTTGGCCAATTCCGGTTTGATGAGGCGTCGAGACCTGCGACATCATCGAAGCAGAATAGACAGCAGATTGTCGAACCGGTAGCAGCAAGGCCCAACCGACAACGGCCCTTGCTCTCTGTATCGCGCGGCTCATCTGCGCTTGCGACCCAGTCAGATTGGGAAGACTTCTGAACCAGATTCGAGGTTTATGTCGGGCAAGATCGATCATCGAATACTTCCTCGACAGTACAAGTGCTGATGGTCATTGCCAGAGGGGAGAAAGCTGCCGGTAAAGGTCGCGATAGCGGCGATAGGCCGTTCTGTACCGGCGACTGTTTTCGACGTCTGGCTCCAACTTTTCGGCAAAGGTGACGAAGCGGGTAATGCCGCGCCAATCATCCGTCAGCCCCGCGCCGATTGCAGCGGTCCAGGCAGCGCCAATACAGGATCCCGGATGGCCGGACAGGCGCTGCACCGGCGCCTCCAGAACGTCAGCCACGATCTGCATCCAGATCCGGCTCTGCGCGCCGCCATCCGAGACGAAATAGCGTAGCGGCTTGTGACCCATGTCGATCAGGACCTCGATATGGTGTCGGATGGCATAGGCGTAGGATTCGAGTAGCGCCCGCCACATGTGACCGAGATCGTGGGACAAGGTGAGGCCTTCAACGACGCCGCGAGCGGCTGGATCGTGAATAGGTGTCTTTTCACCGAGAAGATAGGGAAGGATCGTCAGCCCGTCTGCGCCGGCATTTTTTTGCTCTGCCATCCTGTCGAGATACTGGTAGACCGTCAGCCCGGCCGCTTTTGCGGCTTCCTTCTCCCCTCTGGCAAAGGTTTCAATAAACCAGTTCAGCGCCGAGCCGCCGGTCGACATGCATCCATTGGGCATAAAAAGTCCCGGCACCAGATGGTAATCGAGGAAGAGGCGAGCGTCCGGACGCACGACATCCGTTGCAGTCAGGATATCGACCGCGCCGCCGAACTTGAGAAGCACGTCGCCCGCATCGACGACGCCCGCGCCGAGCGCCGAGGCGATCATGTCTGCTGCTCCGGCAACGACAGGCGTTCCCATGGCAAGGCCGGTCTCGCGCGCGCCTCTTTCATCGATATGACCCGTGAGAGCATGCGACGCCTTTTTCGGCGGGACGACTGAGCGCGCTACATGCGCAAGCGCAACGAGGCCGTCGTCGATTTCATGTCGTGTGATATCTACGAAGCCTGCTTCAAGTGCCCAATTCTGCTCCACGGCAAGCGCACCCGTCAGCCGGTAGTTGATATAGTCGTAAGAGCCGAGAACCGTCGAAATGCGCTTGAAATTCTCAGGTTCATGGCGTTCGATCCATCGCAGCTTAGCTGTGACAAGCTGCTGGTTGATGCCGTTTCCCGCTTTTGCCAAGAATGCCGCCTCATCGCATTCGACCTTCAGTTCGTCGACCTCAACACCGCAACGTCCGTCGCTCTGCTGGATGCTGGGCCGGATCACCGTCCCGGCAGAATCGAGCAGAACCACGGCCGGAAGCATGCCTGTCGTGCCGATCGCTCCGATGTCGCTTGCCTTCGCACCGCTCATTTCCAGAAGCTCTGGAATGATCGAGCGCACGTTTTTCCACCATTCGGCCGGATCCTCCTCTGCCCAGCCGATCTGGGGCGAACGAAGGGTAACGGGCCGAGACGCGGTAGCAAGGATTTCGTCGGGCAGCCTCAACAGGATACCGATGGTCGAGGTCGTTCCGATATCGAGGCCTAGGACCATGGTCATGCGCCAATCTCCAATCTAGCGCAGCGTTTCGACCAAATCCATGAACTGCTTGACACGACTGCCGTCAACGGCGTTCCACGTATTGCCGTCGATCTTGAAATGCGTACCGATCACTACGCCTTGCGCGACGGACAGGACATCGCGGACATTGTCGAGATTGACGCCGGTGTTTGCGAAGACCGGCACGTCGGTCACAGCCTCGCAGACCGCGCGCAAGTCGGATTGTTCGGCGGGTTGACCTGTAATCGGACCGGACACCAGGATCGCGTCAGCCAGCGACGAGAACACCGCGCTCCTGGCCCGCAGTGCGATGGGCCGCTGGTCGAGCGAATAGGCAAATTCGGCATTGATGTTGAAAAGCAGTTTCATGTCGTCGCGACGAAGCGAACTGCGAAGCCGCGATGCGCTGGCGCAGTCCGGCTGCCATAACCCCATATCAGAGGCGAACAGACCGGTGAAGATTTCCCGCACGAAACTCGCCCCGGTCACTGCACCGATGGCGACGCTTGCCGACGGATCCCAAAGATAGTTTACGCCGAAGGGGACCTTGATGGCGGGCTTGATCGCCTGGACGATGGCAGTCATCGCGGCGATGCTTTCGGGGGAACCCTTGAAAACATAGGGCCGATCGTTTTCGTTGCCGAACATGATGGCATCGACGCCGCCGTCCTGCAGTTTCTCGACATCCGTCATGACGTCGTCGATCAGCTTCTGAACGCCGCCGTCCGCATTATAGAGCGGCGAGCCAGGAAGCGCACCAATATGCGCCATGGAGATCACGACCTTCTTGCGGTCGCCAAAGCAATCAAAAATCATTGTTTTTTCCTTCCTTGCAGGAATGCCGATGTCCGGATTGAGATAAGCCGGCCTCAGGCATATGCGTGTTTTTCAGCGTTCGAGTTATCAGGCAGTCTGTTCGAGTTTCGCTTCTTACTCCTAGGCCGCCACGCTCTGGCGGTAGGCACGCCAGCCGCCATGAGCGGTGATGTCGGGCTGGCCGGCGACGGCCGTGCTTTCACACAGAAAACCGGTGACTTCCGTGCCATCTTCGAGTGAGAGCTTTCCGACGCCGAGCGGAGCCGGAATACGGGCGATGAAATCGCCAAAGCCGGCGGCCGGCAAGGCCCAGACTTCGACCGCGATTCCGGCGCCGCCATCGGCTGCGCGGATAAGGCCGGGCTTGGGCGGGACGGTGCCGTTCAGTGCGTAGAGCCGGTAGGTGTCGGTTGTCTTTGCCGCCCGCCGGAAGATCCCGCCGCGTGTCGTCAGTTCGTGATTGAGCGGCATGCCGGAAAGATGCGCACCGACCACGGCGATCTCGCGGTAATCTTCATCAAGCGGCAGCGGGTTCTCCTCGGGATAGGGATTGTCGAACATGGCGAGCGAAAGGCCGGTCGCACGGTGGAATGCGGCGGCAATTCCCGCCGTCTTGGCTTCCTGAAAGCCAGACGCCAGAAACGTCACGCCCAACGGCAGTCCGTCGTCGCGAAAACCGTTGGGGACGGCGATGCCGCAAAGCCCCATCAGGTTGACGAAGTTCGTGTAGATGCCGAGCCTGGCGTTCAACGCGATCGGGTCGGCGGCGATCTCATCCTTCGCGTAGATGGTTGGCGTCGTCGGCACCATCAGGACGGCAATATCCTCCCAGATGGGCCGCGTGTCGCGTTTAAGTTCCGCGATGCGATGGATGGCGGCAAACGTGTCGAGCGCCGTGAACTTTCCTGAATTGGATAGAATCTGCCGTGTCACGGGATGAATGGCATCACGGTGTTTTTCCAGCACGGCATCGAGACTGAGGGCGCGCTCGGAAATCCAGGGCCCCTCGTAGAGGATGCGCTGCGTTTCTTCAAAGGGAGTGAAGTCGACCTCTACCACCTCTCCTCCCAGGGTCTGCATCCGCGTGACGGCTTCGCGAAACAGGCGCTCAGCCTCGGTGTCGCCGAAGAAGCGAAGGGCAGTCCCCTTCGGAATGCCGAAGCGGAATCGTGGCGGCGATGCGGAGGGCGTCAGTCTCACGGCGTCCGCTTCAGGCTTGGAAAACGGATAGGTAGGGTCATAGCCGGCGATCAGCTCTGTCACCTTCATGCCGTCTTCGACGGTGAGCGCGAAAACCGCAAGCGTTTCGATGGTTTTCACGCAGCCGCCGCCCGAGACGCAGGCGTTGCTGACGAGACCCGGCGTCGGCTTGATGCCGACGATATTATTGAAGCCAGCAGGCACCCTGCCAGACCCGGCGGCGTCATTGGCGATCGAGAAGGTTGAAAGGCCGGCAGCGACCGAGACGGCCGAGCCAGAGCTTGAGCCGCCGGAAATGTAGCGCTCGTCGAAGACCGAGGAGCAGGCGCCGTAGGGCGTGCGCATGCCGACGAGGCCGATACCGAACTGGTCCATATTGGTCTTGCCGATGAGGATGGCACCGGCATCGAACAGCCGCGTGATCGCCTGACCGCTGGAGATGGCGATATAGGCGCTTTCTTTCAGCGCATTGGTGGTGGGCAAGCCGATAACGTCGTTGCAATCCTTGACCGAGAACGGAATGCCCCAAAGGGGTCGCTCATCATAACCCTCAGCCTCAAGAACCGCCGCCGCCTTCAGCGCGTCTTGTCGCGATACGAGATGGATCCAGACGTGATCGTCGCCGCGCGAAGCGATACGGTCGTAGATCGCGGAAATGACCATGGTCGGCGTCAAGGCGCCGGTGGAATAGGCCTTGGTCAGTGTGTCGAGATCGAGACTGCCAGTTGCGGCAGACCAGTCTTGCTTGGTCATCGCAGGTTCCTCAGACTTTCGTAAGGGCCGCCTTTACGGCGGCGGCGGAAGCAATGGTGCCGAACAGGCCATTGCCGAATGTTGTGATGCGCAATTGCGCGGCATGGCGCGTCTCGCTCGTGCCTTGGCAGGCGTCGGCAACGGCAAGGCACTCGAAACCCATATCGTTGGCGGTGCGTTGCGTGGCGTGAATCAGCCCTTCCGTCGGCAATCCGGCGATCAGAAGATTACGGATGCCACGGACCTTCAGCTCCATTTCGAGGGGTGTCTTGTAGAAGGCATTATCGCCGGGATGATCGATCACCAAAGCGGTGTGCGGCAGAACGAGTTGTGGCGGAAAATCCCGAGCGTCGGAGCCTTCGGCAGGTACGACATCGCCCATGGTATGACGGCGTCGGGCGACCGGCTCGCCATCGGGCAAGGCGACACGGCGCGACGCCGCGACAAATAGGCCGCAGTCTTGCGCGGCCGCCAGCAGGTCCAGCGCCACTGTAAAGGTCGGCACGGCGGAGAGTGCCGAAATCGTGCCTTGCTGAAAGCCCAGCAGCAAGAGGGCGGTATCGGCCGATGACCAATATCCGTCGAAAGGAAAGGAATACGGATCGGCCTTAATCTGGCCGAAGGGTCTGGTGCCGCGATCAGACATCGGCCTGCTCCAGCATGGCTTGGAAGGCGGCAAGGCAAGAGACACCTCCCCAGCGGCCGCCAAAGGCCTTTAGAATTTCCAGCGTCGCCAGATGGTTCGTCGTCTCGACTGCCGCCGTACAGTCCTCGAGCAAGACGCATTCGAAGCCCCGCTCGAAACCATCCCGCATGGTCGATTGCACGCAGCAGTCCGAGGTGACGCCGATGATGACCAGACGGGAGATGCCGCGCTTGCGCAGCTCCGCCTCCAGATCGGTCTGATGGAAGGCGGATTTGCCGGGTTTGTCGATGACCAATTCCTCAGCTTCGGGAGCGAGTTCCGGAATAATCTGCCACCCTGGTTCGCCACGGACGAGGATCCGGCCCGTGGCGCCCATGTCGCCGATCCCCAGTCCATGGACGCGGGTGCGCCATTGCTTGTTGGCATGCAGGTCGGACAAGTCGGGCGAATGTCCCTCACGTGTATGGATGACGGCGATGCCGGCGATCCTTGCAGCATCGAGCGCCTGCCGGATCGGCGGAATGACGGCGCGGGTGTTGGAAACGTCCTCTCCGAGCTGGTCGATCCAGCCGCCGGGCGCGCAGAAATCGATCTGCATATCGATGAGAATAATCGCCATCGCACTTTTGACTGACGTGCCGCCAAGTGGCCAGAAGCCCGATGCGGGGTGTTCGCTCATAGCGCCATGCCTTTTTCCGCGTCGAAGATGTGGATGGCCGACGGATCGACCGAGAAGGTCAGCGTCTCGCCCGCCGTGACCGAACGGCTACTGTCGATCATCGATCGCAGACGCGGACGAATTGAAAGGAGGTCCTTCTCCTCCTCGATCACGTTGGAATGGATCATGGTGGCATCCTGAACATCGAGATGAACCAGAAGCGTTGCACCCAGATCCTCGACAAAGGCGGCGCGCGCCGAAATTGTGCCCGCCGCGCCGATATAGCCTGTGAGCTTGAGGGCCTCGGGCCGGATGCCGACGATCACCTTGCGGCCTGACGTGATTTCGCAACGCTCACCGGAGACGCCGAGCGGCAGGGTGAAGGCTCCGGCTTGAACCACCGGCTTTCCACCTTCTGCCGCGATGGTGCCTTCGATGAAATTGATCGGCGGCGAGCCGATGAAGCTGGCAACGAACAGATTGACGGGCTTGTCATAGAGACGACGAGGGGTATCAAGCTGCTGGAGGGCGCCCTTGTTCATCACCGCCACTCGATGCCCCATGGTCATCGCCTCGACCTGATCGTGCGTCACATAGACGGTCGTGACCGCGCTCATGCGCTGCAGTTTGGCGATCTCCGCGCGCATCTGGCCGCGAAGGCGGGCGTCGAGATTGGAGAGTGGCTCATCCATGAGAAAGGCATGGGGGGAGCGCACCAGCGCACGGCCCATGGCGACGCGCTGCCTTTGGCCACCGGACAGCCGGGCAGGCTTGCGATCCAGATACTCGGTGAGTTCGAGCAGTGCCGCTGTCTCGCGCACCTTCTTCTCGATGATCTCGCGCCGGACGTTGCGGACCTTGAGGCCGAAGGCGATGTTGTCGGCAACCGTCAGATGCGGATAGAGCGCATAAGACTGGAACACCATGGCGATATCGCGGTCTCGCGGCGCGAGATCGTTTGCCACCTGACCATTGATCCTGAGGGTGCCGCCGGTGATGTCTTCAAGGCCTGCGATCATCCGCAGCGCCGTGGACTTGCCGCAGCCGGACGGTCCCACAAGAACCATGAATTCGCCATCGATGATGTCGAGATTCAGCCCATGCAGCGCGGAATGACCGCCCTCATAGGTTTTGGAGATATTCTCAAAGGAAATCTGGGCCATCGATCGGCTCCTATTGTACGCCGTTGGTCGCGCCCTGCACGAAGTAGCGGTTCAGGAAAAGCGCCATCAGGACAATCGGAATGGTGGAGAAATGCGCCAGCGCGCCAAGCGACCCCCAGGTCACATCCTTGGTGCCGTAGGCGGTCAGGAGGGCCACCGAGATAGGCTTGGAATCGAGCGTCGTCAGGAACATGGGGTAGAGGAAGTCGTTCCACGAAAACATCACGCAGAACAGGACGCAAGCGATGATGCCGGAGCGGGCGGCGGGGACCGCGACCTTCAAAAATGCGCCGATCTGCGTGCAGCCATCCGTCATTGCAGCTTCTTCCATATCTTTCGGAAGGGCGCGAAAGTAAGAAAACATCATCCAGGTGACGAAGGCGCAGTTGAGCATGGTATTGATGATGATCACCGCCCACCAACTTCCAAGCAGCCCTATATCGCGCATCATGAGATAGAAGGGGATGAGGGCCGCAATGGCTGGAACCATACGGATGGCGAGGAAGAAATAGGCAAAGAAACTGGCGTAGCGGGAACGCGACCGGGCCAGTGCGTAACCGGCAGGCACCCCAAGGAGAAGCGAAAGAACGGTGGTACCAAGGCTGATCACGATGGAGGAGCGCAGCAGCGACACGACATCGAAATAGGTAAATACCCCTCTAAACTGGTCTAGCGTCGGTTGGAAACCAAGCTTTGGTGGAATCGAGAAAATCTGGTTGGACGGCTTGTAGGCCGTGGTGATCAGCCAGAGCACCGGCAATAGGAACAGCATCGTGATGATCAGAACGGCAGTCCGCTCGAACAGGATCTGACGGGTTGAAGCATTGGACATCGGCGTTACTTCCCATTGATCCGGACATCGGCACGGCGCACGACGAGCAGAAGCACGGCGGCCATGGTGGCGATGAACAGCAGGGTGATATTGCCGATCGCTGAAGCGTAACCGACGTTGAAGAACTGCAGACCCTCCTTGACCGCCAGCACCATCAGCGTGTTGGTCGCGTCATTCGGTCCGCCGCCAGTCGTGACGAAGACGGAATCGAACACCCGGAACGCGTCCATCATCCGCAACATGAGTGCGAGAAAGATGGAAGGAAGCATCAGCGGCAGGATGAGAAGGGTGAAGCGCTGCAAGGCCGTGGCTCCATCGGTGCGGCCTGCCTCGAGAACATCGTTGGGTAGGGATTTAAGCCCTGCAAGCAGGATCAACGCCATCAGCGGCGTCCATTCCCAGCAATCGACGAGGATCAGCACCCAGAGTGCGGTCCCCGCATCGGTGAGAAAGCCGGTTCGCGGGCCGATGCCGGCGTTTGCGAGAAAATAGCCGACAAGGCCGTAGTCAGCCCCCAGAAGCGCTTTGAAAATGAGGCCGACGACCAGTGGCGTGATGGTGGCGGGAATGAGCAGGAAAGCCAGCGCCACACGGTTGAAGCGGCTGTCGCGCCACAAAAGCAGCGCCAGGCCAAATCCCAGGATCAGTTGGAGGCTCACGCTGGCGATGGTGAACTCAAACGTATTGACGATCGCCTGGCGCGCGGAGCGGTCCGAGAAGATTTCGATGTAGTTTCCAAGACCGATGAATTTGGTGCGGGCCGGACGCAGCAGATTGTAGTTGAAGAAACTGTACCAGACGCCCTGCGCCAAAGGCCAGACACCCACGGCCAGGACATAGAGCATGGCCGGAGCCGCCATGAAGAAGAGGAAGAAACGGCGACGATCTGAAAAACTGCGGCGGATCGTAAAGAGACCCACACCGTCTTGCCGCGGTTGGCGGGCATCGTCGCCCATGGCGAGGAATGGCTGGTTCATTTCGGTTTCAGTCCTGAGTTTTTTCAACGCAATGCACGTTTGAACTCCCTCTCCCCGCCTGCCGGCGGCGGGAAGCACTACCATTGCTGAACGGGCACTTGAAACCTAGAACAGCTTCTTGGCTTCCACTTGGGCCTCATCAAGGGCTGCCTGTGGTTCAGCAGCGCCCGCTAGAACAGAATTCACGGCAGAACCGAGAATGTCCTGGATTTCCGGGTATTCCGGGATACGCGGTCGGTATTCGCCGTTGCCGTTTTCGTAGGTCTTGGCAACGACAGGCAGGAAGTCGAACTTGGCCGTCAGATCCGGATCGGTCATCTGGCTTTTGCGCATGAAGGAACCGGCGCCGTCCATGTTGAACTCCTTGTGGATCTTCTTGCTGACGAGCCATTTTATGAAGGTCCAGGCGGCTTCTTTCTGTTTTGGATCGATATCGGCATTGATCGCCATGCCCCAGCCGCCGACGCCATATTGCGGCGGAACGCCTTTGCCGACGGGTGCGGTGGTAATGCCGACCTTGCCGACGACGTTGGACGAGGCAGGGTCCGAATAGCCCGGCGCACCAACCGACCATGTCTGCATCATGGCCGCGGCGCCCTGACGGAAACTTTCCTCGCGACCGCCCCAATCATATTCGATGGCGCCGGGAGGAGCGGTCTCGACGAACAACTGCTTGTAGACGGTGAGACTCTTGACGTTCTCAGGAGAGTTGAGCGCCGGCTTGCCGTCGTTGTCGAGAATGGAGCCGCCCATCTGGTTGTTGTACTGCATCCAGTCCTGTGCGACGGCCGGGCCTTTCTGGCCGTTGGCCACGAAGCCGTATTGCTTTTTGGAAGGGTCGGTCAGCTTCTTGGCGTCGGACACCAGCTCTTCGACGGTCGTCGGCACCGGGAGCCCGGCCGCCTGGAACAGATCCTTGCGATAGGCAAGCACATTGGCGTAAGCCGCGAAGGGGAAGGCCACATAGTGGCCCTTGTACTGACCCAGCGATTGAAGAATAACTGGGTAGATATCGTCCAGGTCCAGTTCCGCGGCATCACGTTTGACCCAGTCGGTCAGATCGACGGAATAGCCGTTTGCCTGATAGGCGCCGGCCCAAACGATGTCCATGGTGACGAGATCATAGCCTTTGGTCTTGCCGACGAAATCGGCGGTCGTCTTGGTGAGCAAAGTCCCATAGTCCATGACTTCGACCTTAAGGTCAGCGCCGGTGTCTTGCTTGAATTCGGCGGCGAGTTTGGTCAGTACGGCACCAAACGGATCGTTCTGCGATGCAAGGGTAAGGGTCACCCCGTCGAGCGGTTTGGCGTGTGCAAAAGCCGCCGATGTCATCAGCGTCACCAATCCGATGCTCAACAGGCGGGTCGCCTTGGGCATCGGGAATGCGGAGATCATGGTCATATGGTCGAGCCCTTCCTTGGAGATTGAAGATCTGCCGCGACGCTATCTCAGCCTCAGCCGCTGTCAAACAAAATCTCACATTAAATGTGAAAATATAACTAAACTGAACATCAGTGATTATTAGTTCCGCGCAGTGATGAAAAAATCATCACTCTTTGCTTTCTCCTGCAGCATCTTCTGAATACGAATGACAATATCCCACAAAACCAGGGGATGAAATCGATGCCTAAGAAATGATCTCGTCGTTCGATCGGAGGGGATTGATCTCCGATTGGAGTGAGCACAGATCATTTCCTGTGTGAATTGGAGACAGGAGCGCGATCAAGGAGAAAAAAATAACATAATCGCACACTTTACAACTTTCCTGCACCATCTATTCTCGATACAGCCTCGAGGGAGATCAGGGACATGCAGACGAAGGCCGGCGAAACGTCAAAAGCCGCACGTGACGTAGCGCTCCTGCGGCTTGAACGGCGCGTCCGCCTGGATCTGGCCGCCATCGAGGCGCCTTTGCGGGAATGGGTTCCCGAGCGTCGGGACGAAAACGGCCGGGTTATCGATGACGTCGTGATCGTAGGCGCCGGCCTGTCGGGACTGTCGTTGGCATTCGGTCTGATGCGACAGGGCCTCACGCGTGTGAAGGTTATCGACACAGCGCCCGCAGGCAGAGAGGGTCCATGGCTCAATACGGCGCGCATGCGCACGCTGCGGTCCCCCAAGACGCTGACAGGCCCCGACCTCGGCGTCCCCTCGCTGACCTATCGCGCATGGCACGAAACAGCGTACGGCTCGCAAAGTTGGGAGAAACTCGACAAGATCGAACGCGGCGACTGGATGGCCTATCTCGTTTGGTTTCGCGGTGCCGTCGGCATGGATGTTGAAAACGAGACACACCTTGTCGGCATCGAGGTCCGCAATGGTCACCTGGCCGCGCGCGTGGAAAAGGCCGGCATCGAGTGCATAATGACCTGCCGCAAGGTCGTTCTGGCGACCGGCATGGACGGTGCAGGCGGGCACAATGTACCGGCTACGATCTCCGATGCTCTGCCGCGCGACCGCTGGACGCATAGCGGGGAGACCATCGACATGGGCTTTCTATCGGGCAGGACCGTCGGCGTCATCGGCGCGGCGGCATCTAGTTTCGATTGGGCGGTCGCAGCGCTTGAGGCAGGCGCCAAATCCGTGACCATCCTGGCGCGATCACGGAGCCTGCCTCGCACAGAAGTTCTCGACTGGTCGAATTTTTCAGGTTTCCTCAATCATTACGCCGACCTCGATGACATCAGCCGCTATCGGTTCGCACGCCGAATGTTCGCCTTTAAGACCCCGCCGACTACGGAAATGTTCGAGCGGGCCATGCGCTTTCCTGCATGCGAACTCGTGATGGGTGCTCGGCTCAAAACGTTGCGGATGCAGGATGGAGATATTGCCGTTTCAACCGCCGCCGGCGATTTCGTCTTCGATCACCTTCTGCTTGGAACAGGCTACACCGTCGATCTCCGACGCCGGCCGGAACTCGGTGGCATCATCCACGCAGTGGCAACGTGGGGCGACCGTTTCACCCCGCCAGCCGGCGAAGCCGATGACAGTCTCCTCGCCTACCCCTATCTTGGTCCCGCCTTCGAATTTCTGGAGAAGGAACCCGGTCAGTCGCCGTTGCTGCGGGACATCCATATCTTCAACAGCGCTGCCGTCCCGAGCCTCGGACCGGTGTGCAACGGCATTACCGGGCTTAAATCCGGCGTACCCAGGCTCGTCGCCGGTATCTGCCGTGGACTTTTCCTGCAGGATGCAGATCTGTTTTACCAAACGCTGGACGCTTACGACAAAGTACATTTCGAACCGCCGATGGTGACGGGCTTTGATCCCGAGCCATGACTCCGCCGCCGGCAATATCAGTCGATGAGCCCGACCCGGCGTGCGGCGACGACGCGATAGAGCGGATCGCCGGTGTGGCGATATTCCTCGAGCGCGGAAAAGACGAGGGAATGATCGTGTTCATCGTCAGACGCGACAGCAGCGGAAGCTATGGCTTCGTCGGGTGGCACGGGCAATGCACGCCATGCGTCCAGCATCTCCGCACTGGGCAAATCTGGCATGCCGATCTTGGTGTATAGCGACAGCACCACCTCCCAAAAATGCGTTGCCAGGGCTTGTGGCTTATCGAGATGTGGGCTGACCAGGCGCAGCCAATGACTGCCGGTCAGCGCGTGAAGTGCCTCGAAACTCATCGTGCCCGCATAAAGTGCCAGGGAGGCCTGTCGTATCCGGACGAGAACATCGTCGGCCGGCACGAGTTGCCCGAGGTGCTCCTGAAACGCCGGAATCCGGCCAGCGGCCTCGATCCATTTCCAAAGAAGCGTCGAGGAAACAGCAATGTTCCTGAGGCTCGGCTCGGATTGCATCGAGAGCAGTTGCTCAACCGGATCCGTTACTGTCGGGGCGCCGGCGGCCGGCGGAAAGGCAAGATAGGTCGCGGCCCAATAACCCAGCGCGATGCCGATCTCCGTCTCGTCACGGCGTAGCACGGCATAGGCGAGACGCATCAAGCCGTGGGTGGCTGACGCCGCGACACCAGGCAAGAGTGTGGGTAGATGGTGACGGATCGCCTCGCTGCCGCCGATATTTGAAACCACGTCGGCGAAATAGTCGCGCAAATCAGTTTCCCGCTCGCGCTGGCCAAGTGCCGATCGCCATGTCTGATCGGTGAGCGATGCAATAGCTGGCGGCGGAAACGGCACGGCATGGGCAAGCGTATAGTGGCGGGCGTAGGCCTCCAGCCGCTCCGGCGTCGCACCAAGCCTGCCCATGGCTTCGAGCACCATAGGTAGGTGATTGGCAAGAAAATCTGGAAATTCGCCACTACGCTGGCCAACCTCCGCAATCAGTGGCCGCAGCCGCGCACTGGCCGTCGGATGACGGCAGATACCGCTCGATGCATCCGTCTGCGTGTTGGCGGCGATCTGAATGCTCGGTCCCATTGTCTTCGTCCTTTTATTCGCACCCTATGTCATCGTCCGAACAACGCAACGACATCAGTCCATGCGAACGCCACCGGTGACATTGATACCCTGCCCAGTCATAAAACGAGCACCATCGGAGGCCAGAAAACGGACGACCACCGCCACATCCTCCGGCTCCTCGATCCGTCCCATCGGTGTCAGGGTTACATATTCCTGGCGCACTTCGTCCGGCGTCATGTTGCGAAGCTTGCCTTCCCAAATGATCTCGCGTTCCTGCATGCCCGTGCGTACGAAGCCGGGGCATACGGCATTAACACGGATGCCCGTGGGCGCAAGTTCGCGCGCAAGCGCCTGCGTCCATCCGAGAACGGCGAACTTGCTTGCGGAATAATGCGCCAGAAGCGGCGCGCCGACCTTGCCCGCCAGCGAAGCGGTATTGACGATGACACCCTTATTGCCCGTCGCCAGAAAATGGCGAACAACGATCTGGTTGCACAGGAAAACACCCTTGGCGTTGACGTCCATGTTGAAGTCCCAGTCCTCGTCCGTCAGATCGACGGAGGCCTGCATCGTCGATACCCCAGCATTGGCACACAGGATATCGATACCGCCCTGCCCGGAGATCACGGCATCCATTGCTGCCTGCACAAAGCCTCGATCGCGCACGTCAATGCCACCGGAAAAGGCATTGTCGCCCAGTTCGTCGGCAAGAGCAGCGGCACGGCCCGCATCGAGATCCAGGATCGTGACCCGAGCGCCCTCTGCGTGAAACGTTCTGGTAATTGCCGCGCCAATACCGGACGCACCTCCGGTGACGACGACTGATTTTCCTGCGAATTCCGACAATGAAGCCTCC
>Ga0307510_10002124_pt1 | contig 22406 bp, 18 predicted proteins | sample 12_EM_MG_FD_207224 | JGI IMG/M metagenome (GOLD analysis project Ga0307510, IMG submission 207224) | Populus trichocarpa ectomycorrhiza microbial communities from riparian zone in the Pacific Northwest, United States - 12_EM | ecosystem: Host-associated > Plants > Roots > Unclassified | place...
CCATCCAAATGCGGTAAGACCACGTCACACCAGTAGTTGCACCAGGTGCGACTGAGTTGCACCTGGTGCAACTCCTGTCACAACTCAGGCAACTCGACTCAGGTGAGTCAGAGTTGACTCAACTCTCCGGCAACACTAACCAACACCAGGTCGGTTCCCAACAGACCGACACTCAGCGAACGCGGCATGGAGAATGTCGCGCGTGAGTGCGTCCAAGACACTAACCACCTATGAGCTCGATCTCCTTCAACTTGCACTGATTCGTCTCCTTTTCCATGTTCTGAGCGCGTTCTGCGATCTTCTTCGTCTCCGCGGTGCGCGCTTCCCGGCTCTGCGTGATCTCAGCGACGGCGCGCGTGTTGAAATCCGCGAAGGCCTGAGAGAGAAGTTGCGCGCTGAGGCTTCATACGCAGAGAGGTGGAGGTCTATTGTGGGATTTTGGGTAGCGAGAACGGTGGCGAGGTTGAGTTGGCCAGGTCTAGATGGCATGGTCGTCGCGTGCGTCGGATGTTGATTGTGACCCGCATTTAACCACCTTCCTATTATTTGAACTCGCACGTGGAGGGAAAAAATAAAATTACACAACGCCAGGTATTTGGTATACAAAATCGGGAGGAGAAAGCCAAACGAAACTAAGACACCACCCTGTCCGTCCGGGGAAAAGAAAGGACAAGTGTCGCTATGGCTTTATGATGGAAACACCGACCCCCCTCCGTCGTTTATTGCCCCTCCTTATCTCTCCCAGGTCGCCGTCAATCTCACTTTCTTTGCAGCCCGTCAAGCTAGCACCACTTTTACCGAGCCCTCCGACCGCCTGAACCTGAAAGCCTCCACCCTTTGGACGACGCCGACCACCATTGCCACCGACGTTCCCGGCTGCCATGTTGGGAAGTGATGTCGCAGTAAGCGGCAATGGGAAGGGCGACGGGAGCTCATCGACGGAAAGCGAATGCGGGTTCGTGACTGGACCGGAAGGTGTGAGCCCCGTGCCGTTCGGGACCCCGTTAGGTTGTGCTGCGAGAGGCGTCGGGGGAGGTGATGTGCCGAGTCTGTTGCGAAGTTTGCGTGTGATGTGTGGACGCGATTGGGAATCGAGCGCAGCCTCTGAACTCGAATACTTGAGTATTACGACGAAAAATTGTAAAAAAAAAAAACGCCCAACGCACCGCTGACAGTCCCCTCTCCATCCTTTTCGTCTCGTGCTCTCCGTCGGCGCTCCTCGATGCCTTCTAGGAGCCGCTCTCGTATCCTATCCCGACCGCGCTTCCATTCTTCCTCGACGCGCTCGCGCTCTAGCTCATAGGCCGCCTCCGCGCTTTCGAGAGAATTCCGCTCTTCCACCGCGAGCTGTGCGAGCAGCGCCGAGCGTTCGAGGGAGAGGGGGTACAGGCGCAAGGTATACGACGGAAGCGTTTCTGGACGCGCGGCAAGCTGCATGGCCACGCTGTGAAGTGCGGAGATCGATTCGGCGTATTGGCGCCCGCTAGGGGGCACGGATGCCACCTCGTTTGAACACGCGTGTGACAAGGAAGAAGTGAGGGGAGATACGCACTCATCGCGTCGATCGTTCATCTCCTTCCCTAGTCGCCCTACTATCTCCTTGCGCCTTCGGTCCTTCTTGCCATCATCGACGTTGGCGCCTGTGACGTGAGGAATGACTGAATTATACGTGATGTATATGTGCGGATGCAAGGAAGACACACCATGCGGTCGTGAGCTTGGCCCTGCGAGTAAAGCAGAGGAAGACGCATGGTGTATGGTATGATGCGGGGCCGGGGGATAGCCCGTAACAATGTCGGTGGTACCATTATGAATTTCTGTAGGATTCGCTCGGGCCTTATGGGTAGAGGCATAGGGAAGCGGGAAGACACCTGGCTGTGGTGGCATGGTATATGTTGTAGTTGAAAATGATGGTGACGAGGTAATGATGGCAGAGCTGTCCTGGGCTAATCGGTGCAGCGTTCCCCATTCCCATTCCCGCCCTGGACGGATTCAGACGCCCGGGACCCACGGTTCACAACACATCACATCACCCTTCTTATTTGGTTCTCGTTTCACCGGTCCGTACAAGTCCCGGCCCGGTCAAGCTTTATTATTATTTACTCAGGCTAAAAGTGAATGCGACACGTCTTACGTCTACGACAGGATATAATCTATGTGGTATGCTACAGTGGTGCTGGAGGAGCAAAACATTCAAACCATGATCAAGCAGCACTATACGATGGTGGTCCTATAGTACAGTGCAATTATTAGCAAAAAAAAAAAAGTGTGCGAGAATCCGACGGACCAGGAGAAGTGTTCGTGTTGGTGTTCTTAAGTGCGGCCAGCACTGTGGCCTTCTCATCCTCAGAAAGGCAGTCTGTCAATCTGACAAATCCGTCGATCAAAGATTTGCGATCTCCGAGTAATTGCTGGACGATGTGTTCGCTCTTTAGTTGAGCAACTGTAGATGAGAGATCAAGGTTCTCAAGTGCTTCAGCCGCTGCCCGGTGGTCCGACTTTTCGTCGACACCAGAGATATCGTTAAGCAACTGTTTAAGAGATTCACGTGATTGGCTGGGACTGGCAGCCGCGAGGAGGCCAAGCGCGTTCGACTGTGCAACGCGCGCACGTGTTGCCCAATAGAAGTAGCGACGGGCTTCTTTCCATACTGCAGGCTTAGCGCAGCCCTTCGCTTCCATGCGGCCAGTACGACTGTAAAGGGCGTTGAGCGATGCAAAAGCAGGGCGATGTCAACGACTCACTCGTGAAGATCCGCATATAACAATGCAATTTGCTTGTATGTTGGTTGTAGAAGTGCTTCGCGCTTTTCAAGCGCTTCGGCGGCGCCCGCACGTTCCTCAGGTGGTTTTGATGTGTCCTTGCTTTCTTTCTTAAGTGCGGCGTACGGCGGATCCATGCGTTCCATCAATTGAGCGATTTTTCCACGGCGCATCTTGATCTCGATAATGCCCTCCGGCTCAAGCACACCAGCGCGTGACTCGACATCCGCGTACATCTCCATCTGACCGTCCGCATTGATCGATGGGTCAAGAACGACCCAGGCTCCGCCACGAAGTTCTCCGTTTGGCACAATGTAGACGAAAACAGGCTGCTTATACGCTGACAGCCCATCGACAATCTTTGAGCCTTGCTTAAGGACTTCGTCGTACATATCTTGCTGACCACCGGAGAAGCCACGCCAATTTGCGAACACGATAAGTGGTAAACCCTCGCGATTGAAATCGAAGATCGCTTGCGCAGTCTTGTATGCAGAGTTAGGATACCAGACTTGACCAGCCTCCATGATGCGCTGTTCGAATGATGCGGGATTAGCCGGGTCCGCTGGCACAATGCGCTCGATGGTGCGAGTCTCCACGGCGATGACACCCATTGGAATGCCACCAAGACGGGCCCGACCAACGACGACCGTCTGAGCCCAACCGCTCAGAGTTTCCTGGAAGGAGCCTTTATCGAAGAAGCCGCCGAGCCACTCGTTGGTCGTCTCATCGTACTTGCCCTCGATGAACCAACGAGGATCGTATGGACCTTTCGGTGGAACATAGCCTATCTCGCGATCCCAGGTATCGACAGGAATGCGAACCGGAAGCTTCGCACCCTTAACTGCGGGGATATACGACAACCACTCGAGAATGTGCGTGGCACCTTCTAAGTCGCTGCTCGCTGTGAGATGAGACACACCATTCTTGAACATGATTTGGGTACCACCAAGCTGGAGGTTAGATGTATAGACCTCGCGACCAAGGACCTTATTGAGGGCAGGGGCGCCAGTAAGGATGATAGGCTGGCCTTCTACCTGGACAGCACGCTCGCCAAGGCGGACGAGATAGGCGCCAATGCCAACAGAGCGTGCAGTAACAAGTGTTATGGTGAAGATGTCATCGTATGCACGGGAGGTCTCGCCCGCGATAAGCCCCGAACCCTTCAATGACTCGACACCGAGGCCATCTTGGAGGCCGATGATATCGGTAATCTTGTAGCGACGCTCGCCACCCTTGATTTCCTCAGTCCGGATGGCGCCAGCACACTTCTCTTGGACCTTCAGATAATTTTCATGCGTGAGGTAAAAGTAGTCGAAGCCCTTTTCTGGGTGGTCCTCGTCGATCCATGCTACCGAGAACAAGTTGAGAACCTCTTCGCCGAGGCCAATGCGGGCACCAGAATTCGCGGAGAGATAGATGCGGGGAAGACCGCGCGCCCGCGCATACTGCGTAACCAGGTAAAAGAACTGATCCTCTGTTGGACCAAATGACCCAATCTTGTAGGTGATGTCGTTCGCTACGGCGACAACCTTGCGGCCATTGGGATATTCTGGAGTCCGCAGAGTGAACACCCAGCCAACCATACCGAAGGTATTGTTTCCCGGCGCACGATCAACCTCCACCAGTTGGTCGTTCTCATCCAGTACAAGCTCCTTCGACTCTAAGCACGTCCTAGGTGAGGATAGCGACAAGTCGTTCGCACGCGCTTTGACCCAAACATTCTGTAGCGCCTTCGAGAAGAGGTCCGGGAAGTCGTACACGTAGGTAGTGCCAATGAGGTGGGCCTGGTAGCGCTTTGGCTGGAGGGATTCCTTTGTTGAGTAGGCTTGATGGACCGGTTGCAGGTGAAGGGGACCCTTCTCGCCAATTGACTTCAAGATAGTGGTGCCTTTATCTGTGGTGATTTCTTGATAACCATGGAAGTTAACTATGAAGCCGGAAACGTTCTCGATAATGCAGCGGATTGGGGTTACGTTGCCTTCGCTGTCCTCCAGCGTGATGTGGATCTCCGAGCTGGTAACGTGGAGTCGCCACAAGCGTTTGCCGTGGCGCTCGATGAAGCCAGACACCGCCGCCAAAACGTCTTCGTAGGTGACTGTAAGGTTGTAGGTGAAGTTCATGAAAATATGGTTGCAGTCTGAATTGCGATACTTGACACCGACAACTTCCAAGGCATCAAGAATACTGGTGACGCGACGATCCGTCTCTGAGATAAGGTAATCTGCAGTATTCAAATTGTCACGAAGGCGGCCTGGGCGGATGAGAGCGCGGATAAAGAAGCGATGGTCGAGCTGATTCTCTCGGGCAACCCCATGATATATATGAATTTGCCTGCTTTCGACAAAGCATGGCTCTAGATTGTAGTTGGAAAGGCGGCTGAGCTCAAGTTGGTATGCCAAGGCTGGCTCAATATTGCGAATCGCTTGCTCCTCTTGCCAAACAGCGTTCCTCTCGCGCAGCGTGTAGTACCAGGGATACTGCCCGCGGCGGCAGAGCACAACGGACACGCGGCGAACACCCCGTTGTGCAAGGATAGATTTCTGTTTGTTGAGAAAGACGCAGATTTTCTCCGCCCATTCAGCATTCGACATGTCGTCAGCCTCGTTGAAAACTCGGAGGGCCAGATTAAGGACGTTCGGAGGTTGGCTGTTGGGGCCGTACCGTTGGTGGTGCTCGGCTTCATCAAAGACTGGAAGGGTCGAGACCACTTGTTCAAACCCGAGGGCGAGCGCATCTAAATTCGCAAACGAGGCGATGGCACCAGTCCGGACGGGCTGTGACTGGTTACGATTGATCATGTACGTGAGGTCACTGACAGAGCCATGGCGACGAGGGAGTTCGCTAAATATGACCATGAGCTAGCTAACACGGCGAATAGAATGCTCAGAGACATACCCAAGCTTATCTAGACGTGGAGTTTGTGGTGGGGACTGAGACTGGCCAAGGTTGAACCTCCACGTAACGATACTAGGTGCCTCGCCGTCATCCGTGCCATCACCCTCTTCATAATCGATGGAAAGGAGCGAATATGCCCTGTATGCTCGGCGCACATAAACCTCAAAGGCGGCTGTACGGATGATAAGTAGGTGTCACACCATGCAGTCAGCGCAACGTACCGAGAGGCACCCAAGGGTCCTTATACGCAAAGAAAGCCGGAAGCACATCGAATACTGTGTACCTTGAGTCACTCAGTTCTCTAAGAATCTCTGTTGCCGGAGCCCTGAGTGATTGTAAGATACTACTCCTTAGGAAAATAATGCTTCGCGCTCACTTATTTTGACCGAGGCCAGACTCGCCATAGTAGGTATTACCTAACGAAGCTTTGAGGACGGCCTCCATCTGTATCAGGCGTTCTTCGTACGACGGCATTTGGCCGGCAATTAAGACCTCTCTTGCCTTAAGCGAAACTTGGGTCGATGACCGGCCTTCAAGGGCAGCGAGGTTGCGGGTAACCTCGAAAAGAGGACTCTCCGAGTTGGATACAGGGAGGCCAGTCTTCTTGACGTGGTCAAGAATGGCGAGCACAAGCTTCGCTTTACTTTGTGCTTTGATGTGGCTGAGGACAAGGGAGACGACCTTGTCAAGGTCATCTTTATATTGCTCCCGCAAGCTGAGGACGCGAGCCTCGATACTACCGCCGAATAGTTTCTCTGTGTCTGCGTAGCACGCCAAGAGGTTTGCCATCACGTGTACTTCATGAGGTTTGAGGCCGCCAATGTAACGCTCGACCACGTCGAAGAGGGGCCCCAGTTGAGTGCGAATTGCGACACGTTCCTGGGGCCGTACACTGTCCTGGAGGTAGTGGTCTAGGAGTTTTTTAAGCCGCGAGGCCGGGAATTCGGGGGTTGGACCTTTTGACTTCGAAGCTTCAATAGTGTTGCGGACAAGATCCTCGAGCTTCGATGGCATACGACCGGAAAGTGTGGAAAGAATTGCAGTTGTCTCAGAATAAGGTAGATCCGAGTTTTTAAGTACGTCGGTGAGACCTTTAAGAGATGGTGCCATGACTGGTTGGTTATCGAATCCTTCGAGGATGTTGGTCAGGACGTCAATGTACTGTGCGAGAAGCTGATGGGGTCTGTTGCCAGTAACACCAGGTGGACCGAAGGAAGGCAAGAGGCCGTCAAAGGGCTTCGCGTGCTTTACTCGGGAGGGATCGTCGAGAGTGAGAATGCCGAGAATGTCGCCCGGTTCCAGTGAAACCCCTGGCTGCTTGACGAAGTTAACGATACCGTCCTCGGAGGCCACAAGAGGCATGTACATCTTCATGACTTCGATCTCGGCGTAGGCGTCGCTAGCATTGACGTGGTCGCCACTGTCAACCAGAAAGCGGACAAGCTTTCCTGGACTAGGACTGCGTAACTGCGTTGGGTCGTTCTCTTGTTCAATAAGACACGTCTTCGAATCCACCATCAGACGCAGAGCCCCGACTTCCTCACGCCAATAAATTGAGTGACTTTTGTCATCGAGGAGTACAAGGAGGCCACCGCCTGTTAGCGGACGCGCGCCAACAGGCGTGTGGCCGCCATTGAGGTAGAGCGTCCACGTAGTGCGGGAAGAACGGGTAGCCGTAAAGGAGTAGCGGGTGTTCTCATAGATGAAGTCGACGCCAAAGACCGTTTTGAGCACGTCACGAGAAGGGACCTGACCCTTGTCGAGGATACGTTTGTACTCGGACCAACATGCCTCCGATGCAAGATGTGCCTTGGTTACGGCACCACAGATAACAGCGAGCGTGGTATCAGGCCGTTCGGCTGTCAATTTGCTACTGATGAGCGAGTCGAGCCAGCCAGTTGTTATGGTGTTCTCCTCGAACGCTTCAAGTTCCAACAGCTTGATGAGATACTCGACGGTTGTGCGGAAGTCGCCCCGAATGCTGAGCTCTTTGAGTGCAACGACCATGTTCTTCCGGCTCTCCGACCGATCTTCACCATATGCAAAGATGTGGCCAAATTGTGAGTCAGCAAACTCGTGAAGCCCACCGGCGCTATTGACGGAAAAGTATCCCCAAACATTCGTACTCGAGCGGAAGTTAAGCTCTTGAAGGGCTCCAGAAGAGGGTTTGAAACCGGCATCAGGGTTCTCCGCGGTGATCCGAACAGCGACAACGTGGCCTTTGGGGCGGGGCTTACGCTGTAGCTGGTTCGATTCTGGTTTGATCATGTCGAAGTCAATCTCTGATGTACCGTGGGGCGCTACGCCATAAAGCTGACGAATAGTCTTGATTCGGTGAAGGGGAATGCCCATGGCCACAAGAAGCTGGGCTGCGGGAAGGTTTACGCCCGTCACCATCTCCGTCGTGGGGTGCTCCACCTGAAGACGTGGGTTGAGTTCCAGGAAATAGAACACGTCTTCAGCGTGACTATAAAGGTCTATCGAACAGGCTTAGAAAGGGTGTACTTGCACTAAGCGAAAACATCTCTTACATTCTACTGTGCCTGCGCTAACGTAGCCAACAAGTTTGGCCAAGCGAACCGCGGCACGCTCCATCTCCTCGAATTTCTCAGGATTGGCGATAGTGACAGGCGCCTCTTCAATAATCTTCTGATGCCGTCGCTGGACCGAGCAATCACGACCGAAAAGAGAAATTGCATTTCCATACTGGTCCGCCAGGAGTTGTACCTCCAAATGACGAGCCTGGCCAGCTAGCTTCATGACAAAAATGGGTGACCCTGGGACGCCGCTCACATCATAAACACTTATTCTATGTATATATGCATATGACGCACCTGGGATTTCACCCACTACGGCATTGTAAGCATTCTTGAAGCCTTCTGGCGAATCAACCTTCCGGATGCCTTTCCCACCACCGCCTTCACTAGCCTTGATCATAATAGGCCAGCCGATTTGCTCCGCCCTCTCCAAACCTTCCTCGACGCTCGATACACATGCAGCCTTGTAGGCGTGATCGGGAACGGTGACGAACCCTGCATCGGATAATACCGTCTCTGAGATGCCAGTGCCCGACCAAGCCATGGTAGGAACTTCGGCGCTCTGTGCAACGATTGTACTTGAAATCTTGTCCCCTAAACTTCGCATGGCACTACCCGGAGGACCAATGAAAACGATCTTATTTTTGCTCGCAGCAAGAGACTCGGGTAGACGCGGGTTTTCAGACGCGTGGCCCCACCCTGCCCACACAGCGTGTACTCCCGCACGTTCGGCAACATCGACAATGAGGTCTACGTTGGCGTAGTTGTTGTTGTTTGTGCCTCCCGGAACTTCCACGTATCGGTCTGCCATGCGGATATACTCCGCGTTGACTTTAAGGTCTTCCGGAGTTGCCATTACCGTGAACTCAACGGCACGGTCATCGCCAAAGGTTTCGTAGCTCCATTGCCTAATGGATCGAATTTCCTTCACAGCGGCAATGCCTATGCAGCGGATCAGTCCCTCGCCTTGAATATACCCCACTATGTGTACCGACCATTATTGGCGATGAGAACCTACATCATGGTCAGGATGACCGAAATAATGATATGCCATCCTCATGACACGCACCTTGGTGATGACTGTATGACCACCATTGACTTTAACAAAGTCATGGACACGGCCTACGGGAGCTTTGTCGAGTGAATTACCGCCTGGAAACACGAATGAGGGATTGGTAATGGTGTTCTCCATGACAAGATGAAGACTAACCAATAAAGTGGGCGACTTTGGAGTGGTCATGAGCAGCCATGTCTACAAGAAAGGGAGGGAGTGCCAGTCAAGATGAAGGTGCCGTTTTGAATGAAAATGTAAGGTTTTGTCCTCGTTGCATTATTCGGTTCTTCTGGGGCAAACCCCATTCCCCCAAACATCTCATTCCTTACGTCAGCCACTTAGGTGTTTTAGTTCTTAGAGCGTCTTCATCCGCCCGCCAATCAAAAGCTGCCTTCGGCACATCGGAGCGATTTCAGAATCAAGGTCGAGTATTTTACCCCCAAGGGACTATTCTGTAAGTAGCTGTTTCGATGAATGCGGAGCATGACCTGCATCGACAAACTGTTTGGGATCCTGTTATAATAGTGGGGAATCCAGGAATCAGATTGCATGACCGTGCCCCATGCGAATGCACGTTTCTCGTCAAAACCCGTGTACACATAGTTCATTCGGCCAATTTCTGTGTTGCCCTCTGCGCCTCCGAGTTCGGTGGCCTTTCTTTGTCCCTGTCACGGCTTGGTAATATGTCCACGTGCTGTGACAGGTCGCGTTCAGAGCGAAGAGTGGATTGGTGGGGTTTCCCAAAACTGACTCAGTTGCCGTCATTCAATCAATAAGGTAAGTTACAGCAAACTGCCTACCACCAATACTGCTAACGTGTTAGGGGAAGCGAAACAGCATGCGCCATAAATGAAACAGGCATTAACGATAGCATATCTCACCTCAAAAACTTGATATGCTCAAAGCTATATCATCCCACCCCATAATAACGAGGTTTGAATTGAATTGAGATAACATGCCCAGGAGGGCCCCCTAACTATGTCCAACCTAATCCCTGTATTTCTTTGATGATCTTTTAAAAAAAAATTATGGTATTACCGAGTGTTTAAGCTTTTAAGGGTGATGAAACAGGAGTTGTCTGTAGTCCTGATTTTCTCTGAAAATGTCATCCTTGCCTCCAAATTTGAGAATAATGAAGGTTACATGTGTATCATTCTAAACCAAAATTTACAGGATGGATGGATGAGTAATTGTAGAGATATGAGAGGAAATTTGATTTGTTTCACTTCCCCTAGTGACGCGTTAGTACAGTACTGTTGGCTGCCACGTTGCCCCGATTTCAAGTCAACCTCTAATGCGGAGAAAATTCTACTCTAACCTCGTACATGTCAGCATAGCACAATCCAATCATTTCGCTTCCCTCAGACGTGTACCACCCTCGTCGTGATGCCAACATTCGAGCCAAGTCAATACCAAGTTGCTCTTCCTCCTGTCTTTCTTCGTGAGACGTTTTGTCAAATTTAGAGCGCACCACACTGGGTCTAGAAGGCGGCTATTACTTCAAGTTAGGTTGGAGTCAATGGATTATGAAATGAAGGTGGGAGGTCGGCACAAGATTTCTTAAGGCTAGGTTAGATTCTGTCGTGTGGTGTGGTGATGACCAGTACTCAGGTTTCGCAGTATTCATATTTATGTCGAAACGTGACGCAGCTTTTTGCATTAATCAGAGAGAAGATAATACTAAAATACAACAGACAATAGGGCAATACGTACGAGCAGCACAGTGCAGTATGGTACGGACAGGCTGTGTGGTGGCTAAAAACCGCGACAGACATCAATAAGGAGAAAATCTGCGCTTCTCAAGCACCAGTCTGCTAGTAAGACAGACAAGACGTTTTTCTTGGCCGTTCACCAGAACCGGAGCAGGGTGGATATGTAAAGAACTGCCCGGGCAGAAAGAGGCCGCATAACTGAACGATAAAGACCCACTGATGAGGCAGGCTCAGGGGTGACAAATTTGAACGGAATGGAGATACGACAGTCCTTCAACAGTCCAGATTTGTTGGTAGTGGTAGGTAAAGAACGTTGTTCGGGAAAAAAATGAGGGACGGTTGACACATGGCCACGAGCCAAACACAGTGCAAATACATTAGTAAGCATGAGCAGACGCGTGGTGACGCGAACTTCGGCGAGTCACATCACTCAGACCTCACTTCAAACCTGCCTATGTGCTTTCCATGCACAAAACTATCAGTACTCTCATCGATCAGCTGAAGTCAAATGGGGTTAAGGAAAGGCAGGCCGCAATAACATCCCTTCGCACAGCCCTGGTCCGTGACGGTGTTGTCGACGAGCTCGACAACTCCCACAAGCGCCAAGGATGGCTCGCTCTATTCCAGGCTCTCTTTACAGCTGTCCTGAATGAGAAATCCTTGGCTACACATGGGTCTAAGTCTGCTTCCGCCGCCAAGAAGAGAGTCGCAGAGGTCGCGTCGACTATTCGATGGTTGACTGAACGAAGTGTCCATCAGCTAACCCACAAAAATGTCATCAGGGCGCTGTTGAATCATCTTGTGCAAACCAGTTCCCATCAGGGAAAACTCTTTTCCCCCGTTGCATTGGACTATGCGAAGGCGATACGATGTGTGCTGGACTATCCACCACACCTGGAACATCTCGATGATGAGATGTGGGTGAAACTGACAGAGTTGTGTTTGAATGTTGTGTTAGGGGACCCTCTGCGGAAGAAACTAGCCCAAGATGACGATGACGAGACAGAAGAAGCGAGCGGAATGGATTTAACCCCTGAAGACGACGATGACGACGACTCCGTAACCTCACATGAAACAAAGAAACGAAGGCGGCGCGAGGAAAGTGGAACACCCGAGCCCTCGACGATGACACGCGGCGTTGTCCCACGTACCCAGCCTCGACCTGTATCCGTGGAACAGATTGAGTTCGCGTCGCTCCTCTCACTTCTTCTCACTTCCTCGTCCGCCCCCTTCCTCGCTACCGAGTACCCAAGGTTGGGCTCCGCCGTGTTGAACCGTCTACTACGGTTCTTACGTCTATATCCCTCTGGCACCTCTCTTCACCCGGACTTCATTGTTATTCTATCGGCAACGCTTTCTCACCTGGCTCTGAACGAGCGAGACGCCGTCACCCGGTTCGCCCAGCGAGCATGGGATGCTTTGCTTGGCATGTGGGGAACCAAAAACAAGACGATGAAGGAGAATCTCATTATCGTCCTACGCACACTTTTCCCTTTTTATACTACACGCAATCCCGAAGCCGGCCCCTCTTCCCTTGACTTCTCTTATGTTGACGGGGTTTCGCGCCTGTGGAACTTGTTAGATGGAGAAGCCGAAAGCAGATGGGGCGTTGACGGTCTTTCTTTGGATTTTCTACGTTTATCCCTCACGGGGGACTACTCTCTTAGTGCGAGCAAGCCGGGCGCCTTCGTGGCTCGGACGTTTCAATACGGATGGAACTTTGATGTCAACCAAGCCATATCATGGGCCATCCTCGAGTTACAAGCGGATTGTGCCGAGAAGGTTTGTCACGTCTTGTCCGTCATATCTTGTGTGACAATGCTTATCATGCCTCAGCTTCATTCCCTATCAGAGTCGTTTCACTCCCATCCCCCAAATCTCGCCAAGCGCGAAGGGAAGAGGGCGAAGCTTGACAGCCCTATTGTGTCCTTGGTACACGCCATCCAGCTGAAGTCCACACCGGCCGTTCGGTCATATCACCTTCAAATCCTCCTCTTTTTCATAGACCGACATTGGGGAGTATTACATGAAAGCTTGCAACAGAACATCCTTTCCCACTTGCTTCAATTTGTTTCTTCCGATGAGGCGTTGATACAGTCATGGGCATTTCTCTGTTTGGCAGCAATCGCTGAAAGCCAAATGTCCTCTGAACCAGTCGCCACCGTTCCATCCTCCATTACGAAACATCAAACTTGGGACCCTGTTTGGACGCATGCCATCCGGAGGACAGATGTGCCGAACGTGTCCAGGTCTGCCTGCCATGCCGCGTATATACTCCTATCACATTCCAAGCATCTTCTTACCTCCCAGCGCGTCCTCCTAGAAATTGAGGCATTCGCGAAGGACATGGATGTCCAGGGGCCACCATATCCACACGATTCGGTTTGCGCTTTTGTTGCACTTTGCTTACAAGTGGCCAATCAAGATATGCGGCTGTACAAAATGCGCATTGAGGACAAGGTTCTCAGTTGGCTAGCGGATTGCTATAGCCTCCATGCGGCTCGAGACTTAAGAGGAGGTTCCGCAAGCGGAAAGTCAAGAACCTCGCGCCCTCTGGCCAGCGATGTAGCACTCGTCATGGCCATCGCTTGCGGCCTTCAAAGGCGTACGAGCTTGCCTTGCCGCATGCTACTTCCAGAATCAATCGTTGTAACTGCAGTAAAAGAGGAGCATCAAACTACCGTTATACGTGATTTCTTACTACGCGCCCGGCTCCCGGTCTTCATACCCTCGTCAAGGAAATCTCCGTCATCGATTTTGCTTTCTTCGGTACCCACAACTGTTGCCACAAGCGACGATCTGATGTCTCCTGGACCCAGAGAACGCAAAGTATCATCCATCCTACTGAAAGTGCTAGAAGACATGGACACCATGGACGGCAGAAGTTCCCTAAGTGCTGAGCGGGCTCGAAGTATTGTAGACTTCTCTGTTGCTGCGCTGTCCTTCGAAGGGCTACTTATCCTTAACGGCACGCTGCCGAACCAGCGGGTCTTGCATGCGGCATGCAAGGCAGCAACTAGCATTGCGCATGTCCTCACAAACAATAAGTGGACGCTCGAAGAAAAGGCCCTCGTACTCCTTGGGTTTGACCCCCTTGTCCATGTTGCCGAAAATGAAGATGGAGACCCGTGGATAGGGTTACTTTCTCCCCACTTTGAGAGTGGGATCAGACGAGAGGTGCTGGACCGCTTGGCTGATGTCAGTTTGGATGAGGAGCGTCCCAGTTCATCTGCATACAGAGAACTGCAAAGAGTGATCTGGCAGATACCCGAGGGGAGTAATTAAAAACTTCATTGTGACTCCCATCAAACTCACAGGTGAAACAGGTATCAGGCTTTCTTACACAAGTGATGAATGCCATGAAAACAACTTTGCGGGTTGTCTTAGCCAGGATTACTGGACATTCGCTTACTTCTGATGGTGCTTATGCAGACGATCAAGACGATTTTGGCACGACAAGAGGCACAATTACAGCTGCTCCTGTAGAGGCACAGAGGATTTCAAGCGGCAGAATATATGTCGAGGCAATTCTTGACGTCTGCATGTCCTTTCTTGCGATCGGCCCTATCCTCCAGTCATCAGGAGATGAACCAACACGGGACCGGGAGTTGACTGACATTGTTTTGAATTGTGATGGCGACGAGTTTCTGCTAGCGAGCAAGGCTTACTTAGCGAACATCCGTCGCCGGACACTCAACATCAACCCCGCGACGCTGGACAACTTACTAATCAAATTTGCCTCGCTCTCAACACAATATATCTACCAGTTGAATGAAGAACTCAAACTTATGACCATTCGTTTGCTGGACTCGACTGCACACCTCTGGACACAACACGACCTTATTGGTTATGAGACTATCGATAAAGTCCGCAATTTCTTCGGATGGTTGTTAGAACTTGTTCGAGTAACCAAGGATGAAGATGGCCAGAAGACAAAAACCAAGGTTCGCTCTTGGAGAGTTCGCGACGCTTTCGTAGCATTCTTGGCCAGATATATGGCATTGGACCCATTTGAGCGCATCTGGGCCAGGAGATCGCCCTCAGTCGATGCCGGTAATGCCGATTCCGACGATGGCCACCCTCCCACTTTACCCTCGCATGCCCTTCCCACTATCAATCAGGATGATGACATACGCGTCCGATTCCGATCCGCATATGCCAACGCGACGTTGCTCAACCTTTCCCGTTTTAATAACGAACAACCTATGAATCATTATCGCGAGATTCATGCCAACCTTTGCACTAATGTGGCAATGTAATTCACCTAAAGGAATCGCTGCAGCCCGAAACTTATTCTTCTATTTTCCAGGTACGAGCATATGCTCACTCGTTTCTTGTCTCTGGGCAATATCATGGTTGTAAGCTCTGCTGTCCGCCGAGGTCCATATTGGCACATCTTGGAGGCGAGTTTCTACAGCGATAAATACAATCCGCATATTATAGCTGTGTTTCGAGGCGTTTCCGACCGCCTCGGGTTAAGCGATCCCCGCAAACTCTTCGAGGTCCACGTATCGCAGATTGCGTATTCCATATTCTCGGCGGGAGTGGACTTCCTTCGCTGCCCTCCAGAAGTCCTTGGCTACAAAGACAGAAAAGCCTGTGCGGAATCAGCTTTACAAGCCTTTGCCCCAATTTATATCCTCATGGGTAATCATGATACGGAGACGACCACTCGGGGATGTCGCTCTTTTGCCAACCATTGTCAGGCCGCCCAGATATCTGCTCCAGATGGCTATCGCGATTGCTTCGCTGTACTCGTTGGCTATGAGCTTGTTGCCAACGTGGATAAAATCTCAGCAGAGCATAATACCGCACTCACCGACCGGTGGTTTACCCACGTGGACAAGAATTGGCTTGGGGAGAGAAGCATTGAGGATCAAATGGCTAGTGACATTGACAGCATTGTTGTTGTGGTTTTGCGCACCCTCGGAGACCGAGATTGCCAGAACATTGGTGCAGCACTTGGCGACCAAGCCCAGCGCGAGGGGCATGTGTTCAGGGCCCTGACTCTCTACCGTATCAAGGACACGAAAATGCATGAGGCACACCTCCCATCATACCCAACGGAAACCGTACTCCGGGCTCTCAAGTGGCTTGGCGACCACGTTCCTGACACTGACTCAGCTTCAACCACCTATCACGTCGCTCAACAACTACTCACAGATATCCACGAATCACCTTTAGTTAACGAGCAGCTTCGGTATATGAATGCCCTCTGCTTATGGGTCTCGTGTCACTTCCGTCATTTCCGAGACCCGGTTCTCCTTCACGCCCTCGTTCATGGTGTTGCCTCGCTCCTAGAGCAGATAGATCTGGCTCTGGCTGCAAAATCAGTCCTAGAGTGGGCTCTTTCACAGTTTGCTAAGGTTACAGAGAAGGATTCCCGCCTTGCTAACGTCCTTATCCGACTTTGTTGTATCGCAAATGAACACGCCAGCAGCAAGAGCGCAGAAATTGCCAAGATTGGTGAAGAGTTACTGCACTGGCTAGAGGGTCAGATGCTCCAGCTTGCAAAGTTTCCCAGTGTCAAGAATCAGGTCACTAAAGCATTTCCCGCCTGGCCCCGCGAACCGCCCCCCGAGTTGGAGTCTGTATGTCAAGACATCTCTGCGCATACATTATCATCCGTCCTATCCGACCCTCGAATTACGTCGAACAAGTTCACCTTGGTGCGACGTCTCTCTAGATTATCGTCCTCGGGCGACTATTCACAAGAACAATTCTCTCGGATGGACATCTGGCGCTTGAAAGACTGTATACCGTCTTCCCGGCAGCTGCAGATAACCGATATGGATGCCTTCGCTTCCTTGCTCCTTTCAAATAAAGGTCAAATCCACAGCTTTGGACTGAATCCTCTCAGCGGTCACGTTCCAAAACATCAACAAATCCGCGCACCTCGAGGCAAGGCACCGAAATCGTCCGTCGTTGATTCGTCACTTGCAGCTGAACGCTCAATTCTGGAGCTTCTCTTGACCATACTTGATTCGGATATGCCGTCAAAAGTACACACGGCGTATCGTGTGCTACGCACCCTCTCCCCTGAAAATCTCCCTGACTCTGATTCGTGGACTGCCGAACACCGCACAGTGCTCGGGTACTTCCGTGGCCGCTCACGTCGTTCATCCACTAGATCATCCACACAGCTCGATCTCCTTTTGTCTTCAGACATTTACGTGAACATGGCCCACGACTTCAAGGCTTGGATTATGACTTTCGCTGCTTTGCTTTGCGATGTCCTTGCTGACCACAGTTCTTTTTACCCTCGGCTCCCTACCATTCTACGAGCTGATTCAGACTTTGCCGAACAAGTGACGCCTATACTTGTCCATATGCTTCTCACCACTTCGGGCGAAGATGCTACTGCTGGTGAAACCCCCCGTGTCATTCTCTCTCGATTTTTCTCACGCGTTCTTAAGTCGACTACATCTGATGTGTCCTCCCTCCGAGCTATTGTCAACATTGTCCTTTACCTCCGTCACTCGCAACCACCGCAGCCTGATGACGAGCTTGCATATGATAAGTGGCTTGATCTTGATTTCATGCTCCTCAGCAAGAGCGCTATCCTCTCTGGGGCATACACGACTGCTCTACTGTTCCACGAACTAGCTTTGGAGTATTCAACCACTGATGTTTCTTCTCAAAGCGGTCCAGATGCAGAGAACATCTTGTTCGGGATTTACAGCCATATCGAGGAACCTGATGGTTTCTATGGTATTAAGACGCAGGACCTTCACCACTTCCTTCTGAAGAGATTTCACCATGAACATCAGTGGGAAAAGGCATTCAAGTTCCATGGCGCCGCCCTAGAAGCCCGGAGCCAGGATGGCGTTGACACAGAAGGCGTCCTCCATTCATTATATTCCTTTGGCTTCGACACGCTTGCCTTGAGCGTGCAACAGAACGCTTTTGACGCCAGTAATTTGGAGGTCACTTCCTCAGACATGGTTTACCATCTGGGCTGGCGCACTGAAACCTGGGATCTACCCGACCAGGAGTCGAAGTCGGGCTCGGGGATGGCTCTGTATAATTCCCTGAAGGCTGTATCCCGAGAACGTGACCCCCAGGTAGTCGATTCAATCGCTAGAAAGGCCATGTTGGACGAGATAGAGCGCCTTCGTGTACTAGGTGACGAAGATCTCATCGGAATCCGTGAAGCCGCACGAAATGTCATGTGCCTGAGCCAGGTGAATTCACTGAGAAATGATCTACAAGAATGCCTGAAAAGGGGAATGCTAGACCCCTCCCTGTGGGCAAAATTTGGTGAGATCGATAATGATTTTGAGTACGTTTATTCGTATCGCTGGATTCTTCCCTCTAAACAGCTGTCTAGCTTTCCTGCCCTAGAGAATATTGTGGCAACTCGTATTTCCCTCCTCCGTTCTGCGAGACAAATGGAACAGAGACAACAAATTGGAAACGCGGTGACGCCATTCATTTCCGGTCTAATGGACATCGAGAAGCAGTGTCTTGCACGAATATCAGAGGCTGCGCGGGAATCCCACAATTTACAGATCGCACTCAACTCTGTGATACGCGCCCAGAAGCTCGAACGTTCTCCAACTGCTTTTGTATCCCAAGAGTTCGCAAACGTTCTTTGGGACCAAGGGGAGCATAAGGTCGCTGTCCAGTTCTTGAAGGACCTCGTTCGCCCTCACTCCCAGGATATAAAATTGGAAACAACGCGAGATCAAACTGAAAAGGCATCGCTCCTGGCTCGCTTGGTAAGGTGCAAAGTTGCTTATGACTTCGGTAAACTAACTACCAGAAAACAGGGGTCATGGACATCAGAGGCCTGTCTGGAAAAGCCTATGGATATCTGGACCCATTATTTTCATCCTGCTGCATCATTAGTCACTGAAGTAATCGCGAGTGCGGATCGGCCGAAAACCTCGATTGCAACGGTGTACCACCAATGTGCGGTGTTCGCTGATCGACAATACCACACCATCCTACGATCCCCCGATGCTATTAAGTGGAAGTTATATGCGGAGCGCAAAGAGAAGGAAATCCAACAGAGGAAGGAACAGATGCTGAGGACTCAATCTGGCTCAAATGCATTCAAAGAACTGAAACATGAGCAAGAAAAGGCAGAGAAACTACTTCGAGAAGACACGCAACGCTACAGAAAACATAATGAATCTCTGAGCACGTTTCTACAACAGGCCATTGACATGTACTCGAGATGTCTCCAAGCTGCTGACGACTTTGACAATGACGGCCACATCCGGTTGGTATCGCTTTGGTTCGCCAACTTCCATGACAACGACTTGCAAGACAAGATTCGATTCTCGGTCGATCGTATTCCCTCGAGAAAGTTCGTCTTTCTGGCCCACCAGCTCTCCGCTCGCTTGGCGAAGCCTGCGAATGATCCTGTTACAGGTAGCCAAGATACGCTGCAAAGTCTCATTCTTCGGATGTGTCGCGAGCATCCGTTCCATAGCTTATATCAAGTCTACTGCCTCCAGCCCTATCCTGGGGTTACACATGGCGGCAGGCGATCATCTGCACGTCTTGATCTTCCCTTATCCCAGGGAGAAAGAGCGGCTGCGGCTGCAGATATCTTCGATCGCTTGCGAGCCGATTCCTCATCGAATCAGCAGGTCATCGATGTAGAGTATGTTTGTGATGCGTATCTTCAATGGGCAAAACGCTCTATCAAGCGCTCTGTTGATAAGGCTCGAAGCGGGCCGTACGAAATACCGAGCGATATGCTCATCCTAAAGTTGAACGATGTCCATGTTCCTGTCCTAACCGTCAACACTCCCGTAGATCCCACACTCCAATATCGGAATTGCATATGGATCAAACACTATGAGCGGGCTTTTGATACGGCGGGGGGTGTAAATATTCCAAAGATATGCTATTGCCGTGGCTCAGATGGTGTCAAGTATAAGCAGCTTGTGGGTGTTCAATTATCCATGTAGGGTTGTACTGAGTGGCACCGTTACAGTTCAAAGGGGAGGGAAATGACGATCTAAGACAAGACGCCGTCATGGAACAAGTCTTCGACCTAGTCAATGTAGTCCTATCTCGTGATCGCGAAACGAGGAGACGTAATCTCAGAATCCGTGGTTACAAGGTCATTCCGCTGGCGACGCAGGCGGGCGTCCTCGAATTCGTCGGCAACACCATTCCACTCAGTCACTGGCTTACAAAGGCTCACCTAAAGTACGCAGTTCACATCATATAAATGATTTGAAGTTCAACGTCTCGCTGCAGGTATAATAAAGGGGACATTTCCCCCCAGGAATTCTATGGAAAGATGTACAACATGCGAGGGGAGAACAAAGATTCTCCTGGCCTCGCTAGTAAACTCACTGTGCTCTTCCGCTCTTTAAGGGAGCGTTTCAGACCGGTGATGCGCCACTTTTTCACTGAGAAGCACAAAATGCCGATGTCATGGTTCGCAATGAGACTTAATTATACGCGTAGTGTTGCGACTACATCGATCGTCGGACACATCCTTGGTTTGGGAGATCGACACACGTCGAATATCCTTCTAGAAAGCAGCACTGGAGAGGTCGTGCATATTGACCTCGGCATCGCATTCGAGCAGGTAAAAAAAAATTTACTCTTGTTTCCCTGCCATCGTCTCACATGTGTTGCCACACAAGGGAAAACTACTCCCAGTCCCAGAGTTAGTCCCGTTCCGCATGACGGCCGACATGGTCGACGGCATGGGCACAACTGGCACGCAAGGGGTTTTCCAGCGCTGTTCAGAGGAAACCTTGCGCGTACTACGCAATGACTCTGAGGTGGTCCTCACTGTTCTCGAGGTGTTCAAATACGACCCACTGCATTCTTGGTGCGTTCATCATTAAATCTTGTTTCCTCTTGCCTCGTCTCTCCCTGCGGTCCCTTCCTCTTCTCCCTTCCTCAGAGTGCCCTAATACAAAGATGACGCACAGGACAGCGAGTGAGTTCAAGATAAAACGAGCGCAGGCATCGTCTTCTATCACAGACCCCACCGGCTCACGGGCGTTTACGTCTGGTCACGGCGGCGTACCTGAGTTGGATATGAGTAGCGGTACAGCAGACGAAGCGGCGGACCGTGCGCTTACCGCCGTCGGGCGCAAGCTTGATCGCGGGCTGAGCACTGAGTATACCGTAAACGAACTTATTGCTGAAGCCACGGACTCCGTGAATTTAGCATGCATGTTCATAGGTAAGTCCCAGGCATTTCGGGATACAGATGTTGACTATGTCACATTCCTAACGCGCGCGTAGGCTGGAGCCCACATCAGTAGAGACATTGCGCGTGGAAACACCTTTCCGCAGCTTTTTTTAACGTCGTCTTGACAATAAGACCATCAAGTTTTGTGGATCTCAACATGACTTGCGTGCATGTTTATTCTGTGACTGCCAAACAATATAGAAAGGGATCCCGTGCTTGCAATCGTATCTCTCACCATTGATCGACGCTCACTATCCGAGTAATCGAGGCGCGAAAGCAAGGACATGGTTCATAGATCATATCGTATGTCACGATAGACCTAGGGGAAATCCCCCAGGAACACTCAATATTTGTCTGAAGATAGTGGTCCGGTGATTGAAGTGTTACGTGGTGGATCCGATGGTGTGTAAAGAGTGTGGTGTCTTCGTCACGTTCACTGGCAATTGCCAGGCAGGTTCGAAACTCAGTCACGAGAAATGAACGGACTTCGATGTGCCACGAGGTGAAAGAAATACTCGGTTTCTTGCTTCGACATTACAATACAAGAACCATTGATCTCAGCACGGATAACGGATACATGTTTGAAACCGGCTTTCCAGGCCCGGGTTTATGATCTTATTCGAAAGAACGACAACTTGCCCTTCAGCAGAATGGGCAATGTCGAGTTCATAGTAATACAGGAATAGACACACGAATTATCCCGGCCCAAGCTTCAGAGAAGGTTCGTCCCAGAAAAAACACTCGCGTTGGAATTGGGGACGCATCACCCTCATTCGTACAATGAGAGACTTTTAATAATACTACAACTACCACAACTCTTTAGTGGAGAATGTCGAATACTATAGCTATTCAGAAAAAGAAGGAACTCACCCTCAGTCCGTGATAATTAGTGGACTGTAGGGAGATACGGGAATGCGCGACTTTTATTCCCCATCATGTACGCATTATTCGCAGTTCCACGACTTAAACGAGATCTACGGGATCTTAAGAGGATAAGGAGAGTAGCCAACGGCACTTAGTCCCAATGCGTAGACACTACCTATTCGCTGGCGCTTCTGATACAAACGTGTATTCAGGTCGATTTCGGCGGCAACGGGCGTCATGCTGAGGATACAGCCACACCGCAGGAAGCGTGGTTTACGACCAAGTCAGTTACTCGCGCGCATCCTTGGTCAGAGGCACGAGCGTTCGCAAAGAACGGGTGTTGCAGAACCTGAGTCGCATCCGGCCGCTCTTCAGCATCAACCTCAAGCGTCTTATTGAGGTAATCGC